>OIXA01003319.1_pt1 | contig 17005 bp, 18 predicted proteins | sample 1587721 | NCBI WGS metagenome assembly OIXA01 (sample SAMEA3888900, study PRJEB22519) | human gut metagenome | biome: human gut; feature: human-associated habitat; material: faeces | place: Denmark | collected 2013 | reverse complement strand
CGAAAAACAGAAAAATCATGTTTGCGAAAGGATATAAATAATGAGAGTTATAAAAAACTGGCAGAAGAGTAGTGGAGTACTACATTCTGCCAGTTTTTTATACTTTGAGTTCTAATTAAAAATCTTATATCCAGTAATGAGATTTAATACATACGGATAACACCGATTACCTTACCCAGGATAGTGACATCTGTAAGAATGATCGGATCATATGCATCATTTTCCGGCTGCAGGCGGATAATACCTTCTTCACGATAGAAAGTCTTGACTGTAGCGCCATCTTCAATCAGTGCAACTACCTGTTCCCCATTTTCAGCAGATGGAGTCTGCTCAACAATAACATAATCCCCACTCAGAATTCCTGCATTGATCATACTTTCACCTTGTACCTGAAGCATAAATGTCTGCTTGTTCGGCATATATTCTACAGGAATAGGAAAATAATCTTCAATATTCTGTTCTGCAAGAAGCGGTTCGCCGGCAGCGACACGGCCTATGATCGGAATATTCACCATCTCTCTTCTTGTCAGGTTGAAATTATCATCCAGAATCTCAATTGCACGAGGCTTGGTAGGGTCTCTTCTTATGTAACCATTCTTTTCCAGCGTCTCCAGATGCGAATGAACGGAAGAGGTAGACTTTAAATTCACAGCCTCACAGATCTCACGAACTGCCGGCGGAAAGCCTCTTGTTAAAATCTGGTCTTTTATATATTCTAAAATCTCTTTTTGCTTAGGAGTAATATTCCCTTCTGACATATTGTTCCCTCCGAATCTACTATAATCATAAGAACATAATAACACAGCATTTTTTAGAAAGCAAACATTTGTTGCGAAAATATGTTCGGTTTTATGAAGTAAAATGCTTGACAAACATTTGTTCGAACGATATAATAAAAAATACAAAAGAACAGATGTTCGATACATAGTAATAACAGAAGATAGGTATACAGTAAGCGAAAAGAGAGGAAAAGGATTATGAAAAAGTATTCAGGAAATCATTCAGTAAATTCAAAGAAGAAACATGGTGTTATTCGTCATTCTGGTTTGGTAATATGCAGTATTCTTTTTATTCTCTGCAGCTGTATGTACTTTGGAATGTTCCGAGTTTCGGCAAAGGAAATAGATCAACAGAGAACTTCAGATGCTATTGAGATCTGTTACACAAGTAGATTAATTGAACCAGGTGACAGCCTTTGGAGCATTGCAGAAGAAACAATTACAGACGGATATGGCTCCGTAAGCGAATATGTAGAAGCACTTAAGGTAATGAATCATCTTGATTCAGATACGATTCATGCAGGTCAATATCTGATGATCGCTTACGAAAAATTATAAATGGTATCAATATACACCCTATGTATTGATATATACACTCCCTGAATCCGAAGAAGATTGCTATCTGCTTTCCAGAAATAGCGCTTTAAATAGCAGCAGATAGTCTCTTCGGATTTTATTAACAGAAATCAATCTATACGACAAATACCGATTTTTCCAAAAGATATAGACGAAAAACAGTACTTATGTTAAAATATATAAGAAATATGGGATTTCAGTACATTTGAATCTATAAAGGAGCTTTTAATATGGCAGAAACTTCTAACAGAAAAACATATCATGAACAGACATATATAGATAACACATTACGTCTCAGAGAGATCCTGAAGACATTGCCTCCATTTGCAAAGGATTATTTTCGTGCGGTGGAACCAACGACATCTGCGCGGACCAGGATTTCTTATGCCTATGATATCCGTGTTTTCTTTCATTTCCTTATGGAGAATAATCCGGTTTATAAAAATTATACGATCGAACAATTTGAGGTACATGATCTGGAACGCCTGGAGCCTGTAGATATTGAGGAATACCAGGAATATCTGAAGGTCTATAAGAATGACGAAGAAAAATGTATCACGAACACAGAAAAGGGACTTGCAAGAAAGATGTCTGCGCTTCGTAGCTTTTATGGATATTATTTTAAACGGCAAATTATCAGCAAGAACCCTACGTTGCTTGTAGAGATGCCTAAGCTGCATGAGAAAGCGATTATACGGCTCGATACGGATGAGATCGCAATGCTCCTGGATTATGTCGATCACGGGGGTGATAATCTTACAGGTCAGCGTAAAGCCTATTTTGAAAAGACAAAAAATCGAGATCTGGCAATTCTGACGCTTCTGCTTGGAACAGGAATCCGTGTATCAGAATGTGTTGGACTGGATCTTCAGGATATTGATTTTAAGAATAACGGAATTACTGTAACACGAAAAGGTGGGAATCAGATGGTTGTGTATTTCGGTGAAGAGGTTGAGAATGCATTAAAGACGTATCTTTACACGACCAGAAAGCAAGCTATACCACTCTCCGGTCATGAAAACGCACTGTTCTTGTCTACCCAGCGAAAACGTATGGGCGTTCAGGCTGTTGAAAATATGGTAAAGAAATATGCCAGGGAGGTCACTCCGAATAAGAAGATAACTCCACATAAACTGCGTAGCACTTACGGAACAGCACTTTATAAAGAAACCGGAGACATTTATCTTGTCGCAGATGTTCTGGGGCATAAAGATGTCAATACAACAAAGAAACATTATGCAGCGATCGATGAAGACCGACGCCGTCAGGCGGCAGGTGCTGTAAAGCTTCGTGAAGTATAGGAAGTAAAAAGAATAAGAATAGATAAAAAGGATACAGAAAGAATGCACTACTGCTCTTCTGTATCCTTTGCACTATACATTTTAATAAATAAGATTAAACAATATTTCTGGCTTCTTTTTCAATACTTTCTTTTAAAAGAATATACTGTTCAATTGCTTTCGCTGTACCTTGTACTCCGAGTTCAGAACTGTTTAAGCAAAGCTCATAGCTGGCTGCCTCGCCCCACTTCTTGTTTGTATAATAATTGTAATAGCTTGCTCTCTTTTTATCCGTCTTATTGATCAGATCTTTTGCTTTCGCATCCGTAAGATCAAGTCTTGTTGCTACACGACGAATACGATCTTCCATATCTGCACGAATGAAGATGCTGACAACATTTGGATAGGATTCAAGTGCATAATCTGCACAACGACCTACCAGGACACATGGTCCCTCATCTGCAATCTTTTTAATTGCATCAAACTGTGCAAGAAAAACTTTGTGATTGATAGGCATCTCTGTGTATGTGTTGCCGGCATATCCCATAGAATATGTATCCATCACAAGAGAATATAGAAAACTGTTCGTTGGCTTTTCGTCATGAGTCTCAAATAATTCCTCACAGATACCACTTTCTTTTGCTGCACGCGCAAGCATTTCCTTGTCGTATAATTTAATTCCAAATGCCTCGGCAACGAAATGTCCGATCTCTTTTCCACCACTTCCGTACTGACGTCCGATTGTTATAATAGTATTTGTCTTCATAATAAGCCACACTCCTTTTCAAGTCTATGCGAAATCTTATATATATTATAACCAAAAAGATGAAAAAAGACAATGTCAATTCACTATTTCCCATACTATTTCCTATACTACTCAATTGCAAAGTTAAATTCCACCCCTCTATGGAATTTAATCCTGCAAAACGTTGCACTTCTAAAGGTGGAATTTAATTCTTCCTATTTTTCCCTTATAATTCTTTATACAAACATGGTGATTCCTCCCAGCGGTAAGGAGACCATTATGAATAAACAAAAACATTTAAATCTGGAAGCAAGAATCCTCATTGAAACCATGCTCAACGAACACCATAGTTTTAAGTCTATTGCCCGAGAACTCGGCAAAGACTGCACTACGATTTCAAAAGAGATTAAAGCGCATATCTGCTTTGAGAAAACCGGCGCTTTAGGCAGATCTTTCAACGACTGCCGTGTTGCTTTCCTGCATCAGTGTTCCCTGCAGAAGTTTTGCCAGCACTGCGCCTACTCGAATAACAAACCGTGCTGGACTTGCGGCAGGTGTACTTCCTCCTGCATCTCTTACGAAAAATATATTTGCCCTAAGCTCTCCAAACCTCCCTATGTCTGTAATGGCTGTCAGCAGCGTACTAGGTGTTCTCTCGAAAAACGTCTTTACAAGGCATCTTATGCTCAGAAGGAATATGAACAGGTCAGAAGTGAATCCCGTTCTGGGTTTGCCCTTTCTGAAGCGGAACTTAAGCAGCTCGATGATGTGGTATCTCCTCTCCTCAAAAAAGGGCAGTCCCTTCATCACATTGCGGTACATCATGCTGACGAACTTATGAAGTCAGAACGAACACTGTATACTTACACAAACAACGGGCTATTCACTGCCAGAAATATCGATATGCCACGTACCATACGCATGCGTCCAAGGAAAAATGTTTCTTCTAAACTGAAAGTGGATAAATCCTGCCGTATCGGACGTGATTTTCATTGTTTTGAAATATACATGGCTGAACATCCGGATGCTTCTGTCAGACAGCTTGATTCTGTAGAAGGTATAAAAGGCGGAGCGGTTCTTCTCACTATTCATTTCGTGGAACAACAACTACAGCTTGCTTTTCTCCGCCAGCATAATGACTCTCAATCTGTCATTGACATTTTTGACCGTCTCTATTTTGAATTGAGGATGGATATTTTCATTGAACTTTTTCCTGTTCTTTTAGCGGATAACGGCAGTGAATTTTCAAACCCTTCTGCTATCGAACTGGATGCACAGGGAAACCCTCGAACCAGGATGTTCTATTGTAATCCCAGCGCACCTTACCAGAAAGGAAGCTGTGAAAACAACCACGAACTGATTCGAAGAATCATTCCAAAAGGTACTGACCTTGGACGATACTCACAGGAGCAGATTGATTTCATGATGAGCCACATCAACTCCTACTCTCGGAAGAAGCTCGGAAACAAAAGTCCTTATGAAGTTTTCGAGTTTCAATACGGTAGAAAAATTTTAGATGCATTTCATCTGCAGAAAATTCCTGCTGACGAAATCATCCTTAGTCCTGAATTATTAAAATAAACTAAATCTAAAAAAGCTGGGCAGGAAATCTATACCGCCATCATCGCAGAACATCCCCCAGAGGTGGAATTTACTCCTTCCAAAAAATCACACGTAAATTCGACTTCTGCTCGGCATGCAAAAAAATCCCCAAAACCACAGCTTTTCCTTTTATTTTAACTCTGATTTCGAGGATTTCATATACAAGATTCATATTTTTCCCGTTTGCATGGAATTTAATTCTGCAAAGTAGAATTTACCTTTGCAAGGTGGATTTTACTTTTTCAATTCACCTATTTCCTATACTTAGTTTTGTTTTCTTAATTTATTTAATAAATCTTCAAAATAGTCTGGCAAAGGTGCGTCAAATTCTATGTATTCTCCTGTAGATGGATGAGTGATACCAAGAATTTTTGCATGCAAAGTCTGTCCCTGGAGTTTATAAGGACATTTTGCAGGACCATAAATCTCATCGCCCAGAATTGGATGTCCGATACTGGACATGTGGACACGGATCTGATGTGTCCGACCGGTTTCAAGCTGGCACTCAATGTAGGTAAAATTACCAAATCTTTCCAATACACGGTAATGAGTGACTGCATGTCGCCCATTTGGTGCTTTTGTACTCATCTTCTTACGATCTGTAGGGTGCCGACCGATCGGAGCGTTCACAGTGCCTGTATCATCCTTCAGATTGCCATGTATGATAGCGTGATACTTTCTTGTGATAGAATGTTCTTTTAATTGTTCTGCAAGAATCTGATGAGCTTTATCATTTTTGCAGATCAGAAGGGAACCGGTTGTATTCATGTCAATCCGATGGACGATTCCCGGACGGATTACACCATTGATTCCCGACAGGTTTTCTCCACAGTGATATAGAACCGCATTGACCAGCGTATGGCTGTAATGTCCCGGTGCAGGATGTACAACCATTCCTTTTGGTTTGTTAACGACGAGAATGTCATCATCTTCATAGAGAATATCCAGAGGAATATTTTCAGGCTGAATATCAAGTGGTTCCGGGTCAGGGATCTGAAGAATGATAGTATCCCCTGTTGTTAACTTGTAATTCGCTTTAACCGGTAATTGATTTACAAGAATTTTTTTTTCTTTAATTAATTTCTGGATATAAGAACGGGAAAGGCTCTCTATTCTCCCGTCAAGGAATTTATCGATCCTTTCCCCTGTAATATCCGCATTAAAATGAAGTTCTTCCATAAGCTTTCAGAATCCTTCCTGTTGTGCGTTTTTATCTGTTCTTAAAATTTAAAAACTCAAAATCGTTGTCGTCCTTATAATAAAATAAAATGAGAACAACAAATAAAATACATGCAATTACAACATAGCAGTCTGCAACATTAAAGATTGGAAAATCAATCAGTCGGAAATAGAAAAAGTCAACAACATAATCAAGTTTCACACGATCGATCATATTTCCCACGGCTCCAGATGCAAGCAGTACAGCACAGATACGCAGTGGTCTGTAATGTGGTGTAAATGGCATCTTCTGGTACAGATACAAAATGACAGCAAGTATAATAATACCTCCGACTACAAACACAATCTGTCGATTCTGCATAATACCAAATGCAGCTCCGCGGTTCTCAAGATAGCGAAGTTCAAAAACTCCGGAAATCAAAGAGAAAGACTCGAGACGGCGTAAGATAGTAGATGCAAGATATTTGGTCCATTGGTCAAGTGCTAATGTGAGCAGAAACCCAATGGCAGCGAAAAGATAACTCTTTGTCTTTGTTTTTGTATTATTCATGAGTCGATAAGCTCCTCTTTTCTAAGCTTTTTAGATTATACATATTTCTGAATAGTTACACTGATCCGATTCTTTTTAGTGATTTTCCCCGCTTCCTCAAAACGGAACTTACCTAATCCGCGTACAGAGATAAGATCTCCTTCTTTTACCTGATATCCATTGCTTGTAATCAATTTGCCGTTTACAAAGACCTTTGCGCCTTCAATGAGTCCGGACAGTTTACTTCTGGAAGAAGAAAATGCAAGTGGAAGTAGGCTGTCTAAGCGAACAGATGAAACAGTTCCTTTTATCTGCTGGAAATCAGGTGTGTAGTTTATCATATCTAAGTTGATGACAGAACTATTTATAACAGTGTGGCGAACCCGGGTTAAGTCTTCTGTTACAACAGATACAAGGTCCTTATTGATAAAAAGAAGTGCTGAATCTTCTGTCACAAGAATATCTCCGGTTTTTGAACGGTCAATCCCAAGATTTAATATGGAACCAAGAAAATCCCTGTGAGTCAGGTCTTCGGAAAATCTTTTATTTTTTGGTTCTATTTTCACGGCACAAAACGGATAATCAATCTCTTTCGGAGTAATATCAGATACCCCATAACGCAAAGAAAGAGCCTCAGGGATAAATGCAGCCATCTGACGCTCCGCCATATCATACCCGCCAAAGAGGACATATCTTGAATAAAGCTTGTTCTTTGGCAGGGTATGCAGGATATTCTGATCATTCAGGTTAAGAAAATCCGAATATGTAACAATCTCACGTTCAAAAGCAATTCTGGAAAGTTCAATAAATCTGTGTTCCAAAAGCTTTGTTTCTTTTTTCTGATTTTCTTTTATCATAATAATTCTAAAATCCAGTTCCTATAGTTGAAGTTATATTCTAGTATCTTCCACGAACACTTGGTGTTTCCATAGATCCACTGAGAAGATCCTGAAGATCACCGGAAATATCAACATTCGGCGGTGTTACAAGGAATATGTAGTTGGTAATCTTTTGCAGATTGCCACGCATTGCATAGCATGAACCGGCTGAATAATCGATAATACGCTGTGCGATTTCAACGTGGATTCCTTCCAGATTTAAAACAACGGCCTTTCCGCTTAAAAGTGTGTCTGTAATCTCACTGGAGTCTTCCATGGATTCAGGACGGATAACAACCACCTCAAGACCTCTTGAACCACCGGTTTTTAGCGGAACAACTTTTCTGCCTAAAGGCTTCTTATCGTTTGTCCGGCTGTCTGAATCATAATCTTCATCGTCTTTATTTTTATGGCTGCCTGAAAATAATTTCTTCCGGGCAGACCCTTTGTCATCTTCGTCATCTTCGAATTCTTCATCGTAATCGTCGTATTCATCATAATCGTCTTCCCCGGTAAGTTTAAATACGTTCATTACACTGTTTAAAATACTCATTGTGCCTATCTCCAATCTACTTATTATAGTTACGTGCTCCAAATATAGCCGTACCTACACGCACCATTGTTGCACCCTCTTCTACTGCAACAACATAATCATTTGTCATACCCATGGATAAAGTGTCCATATAGATATTATCAATGTTTTTCGCGTTGATGTCAACAGATAATTGCTTTAATTGTCTAAAATATTTACGATTTTCTTCAGGATTTTCGACAAATGGCGCACTTGTCATCAGACCCCGTATTTTAACGTTCGGAAGTGCTGCCATTTTTTCCAGTTCAGGAAAAACATTTTCGGGTGTAAAACCGAATTTGTTCTCTTCTCCGGCAACGTTGACTTCAATCAGAATCTCTGTGCAGACATCCTTTTTAACGGATTCTTTACTGATTTCTTCAGCAAGGCGCAGCGAATCTACAGAGTGAATCATTGTAACATTACCTACGATGTATTTGACTTTATTGCGCTGTAAATGTCCAATCATATGCCAGTGAATGTCCTTTGGAAGCCGGTCAATTTTTTCAACAAGTTCCTGAACGTAATTTTCACCGAATTCACGCATACCGGTATCATAGACTTCGCAAAGCATGTCAACCGGTTTGGTTTTGCTGACGGCAATTAATGTCACATCGGATGCACTGCGGTTTGCACGCGCGCAGGCTTCTTTAATATTTTTTTCAACGGTTTTAATATTTTCTGCAAGCATGAAAATGCCCTCCTTGTAATTGTTGTTTTAGTAAATCATCTGATTTGCCGTGTATTTACCGGCATCCAGTAAAATGTGGTCATATGCGGCGATACCATGGGAAAGCCCTTTTTTCACAATGTAATATTCATTGTTGGCATCCAAAATCTCAACCTGTTCAAAAATGGTATATCCTGTATTGACGCAGTATACACCTTTTAATTTTTCGATGGCGCCGATAACATAGCGTTCCGAAGAATCCGGTTTTACAATAATTGTACCTTTCTCAAAGTCATCGCAGCTTACGTAATAAACGGTATCGGTATTACGGTAAATATCAGCATCAACAAAGGATGTGGTCAGTTGTCCGGCTGAATCATACGATTCGCAGATAAATCCGGAATTGTTGCTGTTGCCGCCGGTTGTCAGATACTCTTTTGGAATGGTATAAAATTCGCTTTCTGTCACGGCGGAAACCGGAATTTTCAACCCGGATTTGGAAGCTGTGACTAATTCGATATCTAGAAAACGTTCTGAGGCATATCGTATCATGTATTTATCCAGGCTTAATCTGCCATAATAATTACCGTCGTGGTTGACAAGTGAAAAATCTGCGGTGGTTGTGACGTTATCTTTTTTAAATTTAATATTTATTGTTGATTTGGAAGTTAAATCCATTTTATCAATATCACTTTGTGTCAGTGGAATTAAAATGTACCAGGATTCGTTGTTAATCAGTTTATAGGCAGGATTTCCGGCAACAACAAGCTCCTGTGCTTTTAAATTGGTCTTGGTATATTTATTTTTATCAAAGTCTGAAGGTGTAACAGTATCAGCAGTCAGGTCTTCATAACCGTCGATAGAATAGACAATGACACCTCCCGATTCCGCAGACACGGTACGGAATAAGTTCCGGCTTCCCGTATTTTCAATAATGGACTCTAAATTCGCCATAATGCTCTGGTTCATGGATTCAAGTACCATATAATTAATATCTGTTTTTAAATCGTACAAATCTGAAAAGTTACTGCCGTCATAACCGGTTTTAAAAGAGTTTAAAGTCGATTTAATATTGGCAAGGCTTTCCTTTGAAAGAGAATTTTCTTCGGCATTCGTATACTGTGCAAGGATATCTGATACGCGCCCGGTTTCATCGACGGTATAGACTGTGTCATTTCCTTTAATACGGGTGTTTTCACGCTGATAATAGTTAATATTGCCGGAGTATTCAGAACGGTATACAGCTTCGCTGCGCACGGCAATTCCCGTATAGGAAGAATTGGTAGTCAGTGAACCGGCTTCAACTTCGTATGTCTGTACTTTGGATTTGGAAAGATACATCACGATAAAACATACGATATATATAATAACAATTGCAAAAATAAGCCCCGCTGCTTTTGGTTTTCTGCGATATTTTACAACTTTGCGGTTGGATTGTCCTGCCATGGGATTCCTCACTTTCATCATTCTAATAATTACCAATATAATTTTTACTTTTTCAGCCACACTAATATCAGCACTAAATATAAGGAGGTCAGATAATGAATTCAAAAGGCTTTGATTATACAGCTTTGACGATTGTTATTATTGGTGCAATTAATTGGGGACTGATTGGATTTTTCAATTTTAATCTTGTATCATTCCTTTTTGGACAGACGGGCTGGATCAGCCGTATCATTTACGCGATAGTAGGACTTTGCGGCATTTACCTTGTAAGTGCCTACGGACGTATTACAGATATGGGGCATCAGTCCGTTTAACAGTATTGTAAAAAGACCAGCCGCAGACAACCGGAAGTTGTTTACGGTCTGGTCTTATCTGCTGAAAGTATTATTGATATATTTCACGCCATTCCATATCACCACGTTCCAGCGATTTAATCAGCAATTCCGCAGTTGCAAGATTGGTTGCAAGCGGAATATTATACATATCACACAGTTTACAAATATTATCAGAATCCGGTTCATGTGCAAGCGGATTAACAGCTTCGCGCAGGAAAATGACAAGGTCAATCTGGTTATGTTCAATCTGTGCACACAACTGCTGGTCACCGCCTAAATGTCCGGTTAAAAATTTGTGAATAGACAGATTCGTGACTTCTTCTATTAATCTGCCGGTTGTACCGGTTGCAAACAGCTGATTTTTATTTAAAATCCCTCTATATGCGATACAGAAATTCTGCATCAGCTTCTTTTTTGAATCATGCGCAATTAACCCAATATTCATAAGTACCCTCCATATTTGTATTTGATTAAATTTTAACCTCTGAAATCATCGGCAAATATTTCATCATCCCGTTCCACATTGCGCTGCAGGGAAACATTTAATACAACGCCCATTGAAATGTATGCAGAAACCAAAGATGTAAGACCGTAACTAAAAAAAGGTAACGGCTGTCCTGTGTTTGGCAGTAATTGTGTTGCAACTGCAATATTTAATGCACTTTGAAAACCAATCTGTGCGGCAACACCGCAACAGATTAGGCGTCCGGCAAAATCCTTCGCCCTTACAGCTGCAATTATACACTCAATTACAATCCATGACAACAAAAGAATTGCCATACAGCAGCCGATAAAACCCAGCTCCTCTCCCATGACCGCAAAAATAAAATCAGTGTGGCCTTCTGCAATATAGTGGGCATTATTTAAGGAAGAAGGATCATCATTGTTAAGTCCTTTACCGGAAAGCTGACCCGAACCGATTGCCTGTACGGAATATTTCTGCTGGTAAGCACCATCTTCATTATTTTCAGGTTCAAAGAAAGTCATAATACGGTTTCTCTGATAATCTTTAAGCAGCTTCTGATTTGGATTACTGATATAGATACCCAGAATAATGGTGACAGGCACTATACACAATAAAGCAATGCCCATAATCCGGTAACTTAAGCCTGCACAGAATATAATGGTAAACAAAATTAATGCCAGCAAAATGGTTGTTGAAAGATTTGGCTGCATTAAAATCAGTGCAATGGGAACCAGCAGTAAAACTGCCAGTACAATTAGAAAACGTGCGGTATTGAGCCGGTCTTTATACAGCGAAATCAGTTTTGCCGTAAACATAATCAAAAGTATTTTTGTCAGTTCTGAAGGCTGAAAACGGAAACCGCCAATATTAATCCATCGCTGGGCTCCCTTGCTTTCAGAGCCAAGAGCCAGTACAAGCACCAACAGGACAAAATTCAGGGCATACATAATCCAGTAAAAACGCAATAACCAGTTATAATCAATCAGTGATACAACTACCATGACAAAAAGTGAGAGGAGAAGTCCCGCACACTGTTTGATGGTATAGGATGAATCGGCACTGTTAATGACGGCAATACCGTAAACGGATGTCACGATTAACAGGATTACAAGTCTGAAATTATAGGAACGCAGCTGGTATTTTTTAAACATAATACTCCTCTTTGTTATTTGTCACTGTTACGGATGTCCTTGATTGGAATATTTGCAAAAAGTGCAGGAACAGAACCGTTGTTGGAATCGGATTCTGTTGATGTAATCTGGATATCCAGTCCCTCCGCATCAATCACCATATATTTTGATATTACTTTTATAATATCATTTTTAATCATTTCCATGACTTCTGGCGAACAGTTCGCACGGTCCGAAACTAATAAAAGTTTAAGTCTGTCTTTTGCAACATCACCAGAGCCTTTTTTCTTAAATAAATCTAATAAGCTCATACATATTCTCCAATCTTTGGCACACGTATAATGTGCATCTATAGCTGCAAAATTAAATATTATTTGCCGCCTTTAAATAAAGCTGAAAGTTTTTTAAAGAAACCACCCTTGCCATTAAGATCAAGGAAAGGTACTTCTTCTCCGATTATTCTATGGCAGATATTCATATATGCCTGTCCGGCAAGTGAATCATCACCAACAAGAGGCTGGCCCTTATTAGTAGCAACTACTATATTTTCGTCATCAGGAACTGCACCAATTACATTAAGCTGTAAAATATCATTAACATCTTCAATTGACATCATTTCGCCACGGTTGACCATGTCCATGCGGATTCTGTTGACAATTAAGTCTTCATGATCTTTAAGTCCGTGTGCATCGAGAAGTCCCACAATTCTGTCTGCATCCCTTATAGCTGAAACTTCAGGTGTTGTGATAACCAAAGCTCTGTCTGCACCTGCGATTGCATTCTGGAAGCCCTGTTCAATACCAGCTGGGCAGTCAAGAATTATGTAATCAAAACCTTCAGGGTCAGATTTGAGTTCATCGAGTAACTTTATCATCTGCTCAGGAGTTACGGCTGATTTATCTCTTGTCTGTGCTGTAGGAAGAAGATAAAGCTTAGGGCATCGTTTATCTGTGATTAATGCCTGCTTTATACGGCAGTTTCCTTCAACAACGTCAACGAGATTGTATACAATTCTGTTTTCAAGTCCAAGAACAACATCAAGGTTTCTAAGACCTGTATCTGTATCAATCATTACTACTTTCTTTCCAAGTTTTGCAAGTCCTGTGCCAATATTGGCTGTTGTAGTAGTCTTGCCAACTCCGCCTTTTCCAGACGTTACTACAATTACTTCACTCATTATATGCCTCCCGGTTAATTAATACTATTAAATTACATTATGCGTAATTTTTTCAATTAAATCAATATTTTTTTTAAATTCTTTCAAATTCTTTTCTTTAAATTCGTATATCTTCAAGAATATCGGATGTAAGTTCTTCTATATAAATATTTCCGTCTTCAACAAACGATATTTTAGGCATCACACCTTTATTTTTGCTCTTTTTCTTTGGAGCACTGTCTGAACTTCTTGCTATGACATCTGCAATCTTTATCTGCATAGGATTCATTTCAAGTGCAACAACAAATGCATGTTCGTCTCCGTTTGCACCGGCAAAAACATTACCGCGTAAGCTTCCAAGCACAATTACATTACCGGCAGAGATTATGCGTCCGCCAGGATTTACATCGCCAAGAACAATTACACTTGTCTCAGATTCAAGAACCTGTCCGGAACGGAGTGTTCCCTTATAAAACAGGCCTTCTGACGTACCGCCGGCATTATTGTTGTGTGCAGTTGTAGTGCCCGGCATTTCTTCCTGCAGTTCTGTCTGTGTTTTTACTGCCGCTTCAAATAAAGCATCACGGTCTTTATCAAGGTCTACAATACATAAAATATTCATTTCTGTTTCTTCCTGGATAATTTCCATAAGCTGTATCTGCTGGTCTTCTGACAAAAACCTGCCTTCAAACGCAAGTGCCATATCAGCTTTTCCAAAAAAAGCCGCTGACTGTCGGAATTTTTCTCTCACACTGTTTTTTAAATCGGCGAAGCTGTCATCGCCGTTTAATACAACAGTTATACCATGTTTGTTACCTTTAATAATAACAGTATTACTCACCCTCATCACCTCGTTACTATATTATTCAAGTCCAAAATATAGATTAAGGACTTTGGCAGTAAGCTCAGATGCCTGCGAACCAGAATAACCATTAGGTATTGATACTGCCATTGCAATCTGTGGATTGTCATATGGAGCATAACTTATCATCATGGCATGGTCAGGCTCTTTTTTATTTTCCTGGGCTGTACCGGACTTAGCTGCAAAATTAAGATTTACTTTTGACAATGCAGAATACGTATTTACAACGAGATTCATTCCGTAATGAACCGTATCCCATATTGACTGGCTTATATTCATGACATTGGCAACCTCAGCACTGTTATCTCGTATAAGATTACCATTGTTATCTGTAATCTTATCAATAAGTGTAAGGTTGTAGCATGTTCCTGAATTAGCAACTGTTGTTACATATCTTGCAAGATTAAGTGTACTGTAAGCATGATTACCCTGTCCGATTGCTGAATATACAGCATCAATATTAGATGCACTAGGTGCTTTCTCGGCAATCTCAATACCAGACATTGTTGCAAGACCAAGCTCTTCTGCATATTTCTGCATTACAGAAGTTGCATATGTGTTATCAAATAATCCATTGCTTAAAGCAAGGTTGTAACCTACATTATAGAAGAATAAGTTACATGAGTCCCTGATGGCTGTTGTAACTGTCTCTGTTCCATGACCGCTTCGTACCCAGCATCTTGGACTAGGTGTAATTTTATCAAATGTACCACTACAGTAAAATGAAGTTGAAGAATTGATAATTCCCATATCAAGAGCCATGATTGAAGTACATACTTTATATGTTGAACCCGGAGCATTCTGAGCCTGAGTTGCCCAGTTATAAAGCGGGTTGGATTTGTCATTGTTAAGCTGCTTGTAATAGTCTGCATCTATTGTTCCGGACATTCTGTTATTGTCATAACTTGGATATGATACAAGTGCAAGAACATTACCATTGTTAGGGTCAGTTATTACGCATGAACCTGAACATGGCTGTAATGCAAGCTGTGCAGGTGTTATTCTTTTTGATGATATACAGCTGCTCATAAAATCGTATGCAGATATTCTTCCCGAACTTAATGCCTGATAATCATCATCACCCTGAAGAAATCCCTGCTCAAATAACATCATACATACCTGTCGTCCGGATATATTGCCGTTCTCAATCATATACTTGTATAATTTTTTATGGAAATCTGCATCAGTCTCTAAAACATCAAATATATAATTGACAAGTTCATTATATGCTTCATCAAGGCTTGTATACTGTTCCGATGTAAAATCTGACATATTAATCCAGTTTTTTGTGATAGAATATCTTAAAAGCTGTTCAAGACTTGTTGAATTGCCATTAGTCCAGTCTTTATATACAGAATCATTCGTATCAACATTATTGGAATTAAATATGCCATTTGCTTTTAATAAATCTTTGTAAATATACCAGATATATGCCTGTTCTTCTTCTGAAAGCTGTCCATATGCTGTAGGTGATGATGTAAGTTCACTTCTTAACAAGTCAAATATCTGTTCTTTTTTAGACTGGAATGCTGCATACACATCACGTTCATTTTCAGTATTTCCCTGTGCAATCTTACTTGTTGATACTAGATTGTTATCAATAAGAGCAAAATACACCTCAGGTATAGTAATATAAATATTGTTAATATCACCGGTTGAAGCATTATACGTATACTTTGTAGTACCGCTTGTAAGGTTTGATGAAATTATAGATACAAGTTCATCTTCAATTGCATTGTATATCTTTTTCTGAAGTTCTATATCAATTGTAAGATATACGTCATTGCCAGCCTTCGGGTCAGTCTCATCTAACACTTCAGTTATTCGTCCTACGGTATCTACATATACGGTTTTTGAACCTTTTTCACCTGAAAGTTCCTGTTCCATTGACTGTTCAATGCCTGCTTTACCTACAACATCATTGTTTTCATATGATGAGTTTTGCTCTTTTAATGTTGCAAGTTCGGTTGTAGACACAGTACCCGTATATCCGAGAATCTGTGAACAGTATACACTGTCAACGTATTTACGGATATACTGCTGTTCAACCGTAACACCTGCAAGCTCATCTGAATTTTCAAGAATAGCTGCAACTGTCTGGTCGGAAACTTCATTAGCAATTGTAAAACTGATATATCTGTTATATGAATTTGCAGACATTAAAAGCCTTAAATTGATAATCTCAAGCACATGTTGAGGCGTGTATTCCTGCTGGTTAATTCCATAACGTGAGCAGAGTGAATCAATCATCTGTGAAGCAGATGAATTCTTTTGTTCATCAGATAACTGAGCAATTGTCTGCGTACCATAGGTATCCCTTTGAAATCTTAAAAGAGAGTTACCGCTCACAGTGTACTGGTAAGAACCATTTTCATATGTAATCTGGAAATCATTAGAATACTTATCACCTTTTTCTTCGATTATATTAAGTGTCTTATTAATTGCATTATTGATTGTTGCATTTTTAATGTCATTATCTTTGTATGTGCCGCTGTCACTGATTTTAACTGCAAATGCAAGTTCATTATACGCAAGAAGCACACCATTTTTATCAAAAATACGGCCTCTTGTCGCAGCTACACTTGTAGTTTTCTTTATAGATTCAGTAAGATTAGTTGCATATGATTCGCCATTTATAATCTGAAGTGAAAATAATCTGCTTACAAGTACCGATGCAAGTACTACAAATACAAGCACTAACGGAACAAGTCTTGACTTTAGTAAACTTAAACAATAGTCAAATATTTCTCTCATCAAATTTATTTACTCTCCTTTCATCTCTGACATTAAGATGTGAATTA
>OIXA01003310.1_pt1 | contig 17065 bp, 9 predicted proteins | sample 1587721 | NCBI WGS metagenome assembly OIXA01 (sample SAMEA3888900, study PRJEB22519) | human gut metagenome | biome: human gut; feature: human-associated habitat; material: faeces | place: Denmark | collected 2013 | reverse complement strand
TCTGCCCTTTACCTTTCCCTTCGGCCGGTGACCGTTGGTTCAGGGCGTGCTGCTTATATGGGCTTTGAGGCCTTCAGCCCGTACTTGAACCATTTGCGAAAGTTAAGTTATTTTACTTAATCGTGACCTGCGTAGCACCGTATCCATACTCCTGGAAGGAAGCATCCTGATAGGTGCACGACTTATAGCGATAGTTGAGTTCATGAACGAGGGCATGGCGCAGCACACCCTCTCCCTTGCCATGGATAAAGACTATCTTCTGACCTTTTTTCTTCTTGTTCTCGTCCATGGTCTTCTTGAACACATCGAGCTGATAATGCAGGATGTCGGCAGCATTCATACCCGCTGTCGTTTCCAACAACTCATCGGCATGCAGATCTATCACGAGGGTGCCGTCATCCTTCTGACGTTTCTTCTTGCCCTCGTGGGCAATGATCTTCTCATCCTTGTACATCTGTTCCTTCAGTCGCTTGGAGTCTACCACCAAAGGGCGTGCCACCTCGTCATTGTCGACAATGGTGAAGAGCAGAGAAGGCTGCTCGAAGAATTCGTTCTCCTCGAAGACATGCAGTTTGTAGAACTTCACGGGGTCGATGCGGAACTGCACGTCGATAGCTGGCTTCAGCAGGAAAGGCTTGTCCTTCTTGTAGGCTGTCAGCTGAACACCGATGCGGCCCATGTCATTGAGCACCTCACGGCCGAACTCCTCAATGAAGAGCTTGGTGTTGGGTTCCACCTCTCCTACCGACTTCAGTGTCCAGGCATTGCCCTCAGCCACGAGATATGAATAATGTATATAGTAGTTGCTGTCGTTGACAATATAGGTCTCGAAGCGGGTATGGGTTATCTCCTTGATGTCCACAGGCACAAAGGCGAGGTATGCACTCAACTTGTTTCCTCCCTCACGTTCCTGCACAGGAGCACGGAAGGTAATCTCTCTGTCTGCAGCGTCATACTCGTCGACATGCATATCGGTCTGCTCATCATGATCGTTGAGAATCGACTTGATGCTTCTACTGTCCTGATGCAGTTCGGTGGCAGCATGCTCCTCGGCTTTCTGCTGGGCTTCCATCTTGGCAGATATCATCTTGCCCATGGCATAGTCGTCCTGCTCTACCACTACCACATCGCGCACAGAGGTAGGAATCTCAAATCCGTCCTCATCCTCCACCAATACGATGTCCTTACCCTGGAAGCCAGAGACTCTGCCGCCTCCCACCTCACTCAGGAATCTTACTTTATCTCCTATTTTCATTGCGTTTCAGTTTTTTATTGTCGCTACAAAGTTACACAAAGTTATCGCAATATGAGAAATTATTTACTTTATTTATCCTTTTGAACATAAATTTTTATCCTTTTGGACATAAAAAAGGCCCGATACCGCTTCTCACGAAGCAGAATCGGGCTAAAAAAACTTATTACTATTGATGAGTTACTAAAATTTCAATATTACTTGATGACAAACTTCTTGCCATTGCAGATGTAGGCACCTGGAGCCAAGATGTACTCAGCATCCTGAGCGTTGCTTACCTCGGCAACCTTCACACCTGAGAGGGTGTAAATCTTCACTGCGCCTGCCTTCTGAGCTGCTACAGTCTGGTTGATGCCTGTTGAGACACTCTCATTGGTCTTACCGTCACGGTTATAAACTGCACCGTTTACGAATTCGAAATCACCTGTCTGGTTTTCACCATTACCATTATTGTTGAAGATAATCTTAGTAGGAGCAGTTGTCAAAGGGCCATCATACTTCCACATCCAGACATCCAAACCATTCTTCTTCTCACCAGTCTTGGTACATGCTACACCTGGCCAATGACCTTCGCCACCGGTAAAGTTGTCTGTATCATTCCAAGCCCATACGTGGATATCACTCCATTCTCTAGGTGCGAGGAAGTAAGCGAAGATACCTGTTGGAGTAGGAATAACCACCTCTTTCATCTTGTTGAAGGTTGCAGAACCAGTCTTGGTTTCGTTATCAGCATTGGTTGCGCTCCAAGTTACAGTCTTGCTCTCGCCTTCCAGCATGTCAGCACCGAGAGTGAAGGTAGCAGCCTTACCAGGAGTAAGAGCCACCTGCTCACCATCGCCGATCTTATACCAACCGCTCTTGGCATTGTTGCTCAATGTGGCTGTTACGGAGATAGTCTTCTGGAAGTCACCACCGTTAGGACTCAAAGTAACCTTGGCTGCTGTATTGACAGGAGCGTCAATCTTCTTGGCACTTGTACCACCATCATACTCCAAGTAGATATCGCCTGTGATACCAGTGATGTCACCAGTCTGAGCACCGCTACCATTACTCAAGACGACATTGAAACTCTCAACGCCATCGAAAGAGTAAGTCCAGTATTTAGCACCATCGATTTCCTCAGGGCCGTTCATTACCTTACCAGGCCAGTCACCTATCAACTTATTAACAGTACCAGTACTTGTTGATGTCCAAGCATAGATGTAAGGAGCCTTATCAGCCTTTACATATACAGTGATTCCCGCATTAGGATCCACCTTCTTGAAGGTCAATTTACCGTTCTTCTCTTTATTATCCTTGTTCACTGCGCCCCACTCAATAGTCTTGGTGTCGCCAAAGTTCATATCTGCGCCAATGGTAAGATTCACACTCACACCAGGAGTCAAGTTCACCTTATCCTGACCTTGTATCTGATACCAACCAGACTGAGCGTCTTCAGAGAGAGTAACTGTCATGTCGATAGTCTCTGTGCGGAATGATCCACCAGCTTGTGAGAACACAACACTTGAAGAAGCAGCAGGAGCCTGCTCATTCCATGTTGTACCATCCTCTTCATGACCGTCGTATGCCTGATCGCCCTTTGATACAGGAGAAGTTGTGTAGATGAATGGGCCATCCTCACCTATTACACCGCCAGTCCAATCCTTTACAAGTACGCGAACCTGACCTTGAGTCTGAGGAGCGTCTACTGTGATAGTAGAACCAGTATATGTCTTACCAGTAACAACATCAGTATATGTGCCTGCTGGGCAATCTGTGAATGTAGCACCACCATTGAGGGCTACGAGAGCGTAGCTATCCTTGTAAGCACGCTTGAAGGCGATACCACCATTGGCTTTGCAACCCTCATCGGTCCACTGACCCTTACGGAGAGCAGGAACTGCCTGACGAATCTTGTTCAAACGGATGAGGTGCTGAGCTACATCATGATTCAATGTGGCAGCCACATTACCAGAAGCCTTGTATACACCGAAGTCTGATGCTTCTACATCACCTGTAATATAACCACCGAAGTAAGCACGACCAGTGTTAGAAAGAGGACCATTAGGACCTTTGTCAATCACAGAACCACGACGGAAACCTACCTCAGAACCATAATAGAGACATGGGATTCCACGGAAGGTAAACATCAGAGAGAGATTCTCTGCCCACTGAGCATCACTACCAGAGAAACGGATACCATCACTTGGCTGAGGACCGTAGTCATGACTGTCTACATATACCACATTGAAAGTAGCATCATTGTATTTCATATCACCAGACTTAGCCAAGCCGTATGCACTTCCTGCATTAGAGAAGTTGTAGTGCAATGGGAAGTCAATCACATTAAATCCACTTGACTGAGAATAGTCTGGCTCATGCCATGCACCATTCAGCATAAAGGTATTATTGCTTTCAGGAGAATCCGCATTATCCTTCTCACAGAGAGGCATCAGCTTAGCATCATAACCTGTACCGCTGTCATAGATTTCCTGAGTGTCCCAGTATGACTGGCTGCCATCAAAGCCATCCATCAAGTTCTGTGGAGCCTTCCATGTATAATAATAAGGTGAAAGGTTGTCCTGACCACGGTACTGCACACTACCGAAACGGGCACAAACCTCACCATACATGAAGAAAGGAGCCTTGTTCTATCGCTTATTCTCGTACTGCTTACCGAGGGCAGCAAACTGAGGAATGAACTGCTTGCAGAAGGTAAGACGTGAGATGTGACCGGATGTATCAATACGGAAACCATCCACACCCATCTTGATGAACTGACCATAGCAATCTACGAGATACTTAGCTACCTCGTCGTTCTCTGTATTGAGGTCCACACAGTCACCTGCAATCTGAGCCCACCAACGATTAGGTAAGTCCCAGTTGAAGTTACCGAAATGGTGCCAGTAATTGTGAATATCATGATTCGTACCATCGGTATTCTTCATCTGCGCCAGACGACGCTGATACTGAAAACCTCCTGCTACAGTCAAGTAGTCGCTACCCAACTTCTCCTCATTTGGAATCATACAAGCATCTATGTAAGCCTGATTGCGAAGCTGTGTGTCACGATCAAATAACTTGCAGAGTGTCTCCTCACCGAAGTTACCAGTGTGGTTGAGCACGATATCGAGGATAATTTTGATACCCTTCTTGTGCGCTTTGTCGATGAGTTCCTGGAACATCGCATCACCACTCTTCGAGCCGTCACCGCTCTGATAACGGCAGTCAACCCTCGTGAAGTCTGATGCATGATAACCGTGATAGTCGTAGCCTGAAGCATTCTGCACGACAGGAGTAATCCAGATGGCTGTGAAACCAAGCGCCTTGATGTAGTCGAGCTTATCGATCACACCCTGGAAGTCACCTCGCCAGCAAGGGTCTTTTGTTTCAATCTGCGCAGACTGGTTGTCCCAGCAGAGCACATTGTTACCTGTATCACCATCGTAGAAACGAGTGGTCATCATGAAATAGATACTTTCGTCTCGGAAGTCAGTACGATTCGATGTAAATACATCGGTAGCCATCGTCTGCATGGAGACCAACATGAGCATAAGGACTGCCCATAGCCTTGTGGTAAATCTCTTCATAAGATAGACTGGTTATTTAATTTTTAGTTAGTGATGAATATCTATGTTAGTTAGTTGATTGTTAATTCCTTCGTTTTAAAACTCCTGGTAATATATAAAGCTTTTGCCCTTACAGGGCGCATTGCTGATTGCCTTTATACCCAGGGCGATGCCCTGGGCTAAGAGCTTCTGCCCTTACAGGGCGTGCTGCTCATTGGAGTTGCTGACCATACATATCCTTCGACAAGCGATTTTCAGAGATACCCCTGTCCCCTACACGCCCTGAAGGGGCAGAAGCTCTTAGCCCAGGGCAACGCCCTGGGTTGTTTGGGGCGGTAACCTGTCGCCCTGTAAGGGCAAAAGCTTTAAAACTCCAGGCAATATATAAAGCTGTTGCCCTTACAGGGCGCATTGCTGATTGCCATTATACCCAGGGCGATGCCCTGGGCTAGGAGCTTTTGGGCCTTCAGCCCGTACTTAAGCTACGGGCGAAAGTTCAGTTAGGCACAAAAGTACTACTTTTTAACGAAGAAAGAATAAAGAGAAATGGTTTTTTTCAAAAAAACGACAACTTTTCTTTGCTTTATCTGCATTTTCGTGTATCTTTGCATAAGATAAGCTGCGCTCGGCAATCGGAAAGTAAACTTTCATTGCGCTCGCTTGCAATATCTTTGAATAAGATATGCTGCGCTCGGCAATCTGAAAGTAAACTTTCATTGCGCTCGCTTGCAATATCTTTGAATAAGATAAGCTGCGCTCGGCAATTTGAAAGTAAACTTTCATTGCGCTCGCTTGCAATATCTTTGCATAAAAATTGTACGATATGAAAATAATTAACCTAAGCGATCAGAACTCCATCATCAACCGCTATTTGGCTGAGATGCGTGACAAAGAGTATCAAAAGAACCGACTCCTCTTTCGCAACAACATCAAGAGAATCGGCGAGTATGAGGCTTTCGAGATTTCCAAAACTCTCGACTATAAGCCCGAGAATGTAACAACGCCTTTAGGCGTAGCCCGGGTAAACCTGCCTACCGATGATATTGTCATCGGAACCATATTCCGTGCAGGACTGCCTTTCCATGAAGGCTTCCTCAACATCTTCGACCACTCAGGAAACGCCTTTGTCAGCGCCTTCCGCGAATATACAGACAAGAACCATACCGAGGTGGGAATACACATCGAGTACTTGGCCACTCCAGAGATTGACGACAAGACACTCATCATTGCCGACCCGATGCTGGCTACTGGTGGAAGCATGGAGTTAGGACTGAAGGCCATTCTCACGAAAGGCTCGCCCAAGCACATCCATGTAGCTTGTGTACTGGCAACTCCCGAGGGTATTGAGCACATCAAGAACACTTTCCCCGATGACAAGACCACTATCTGGTGCGCCGCCATCGACGAGGGACTGAATGAGCACAAATACATTGTGCCGGGCTTTGGCGATGCCGGCGATCTCTGCTACGGAGGAAAGCTGTAGAAATCAGAGAGCTCGCATTGTGTCAAGAAACGCAAAAACCCTTCACCCTTCACCTTTTCTTTGGAAACCCCTGTGTTTATAGGCATTCCGAGCGAAAAGGTGAAGGGTATTTTGCGTAATCTATTTTTATTTTACTCAACTTTCGCAAATGGGGAAGTTAAAGAATTTAAAGAAGTTAGAGAAGTTAAAGCCATATGCTTTACAGCTAAATATTCAACCAAAAAGGCTGTTGGCTATAACTTCTAACGACCGAAGGGAGTGATAACTTCTTTAACTTCTATAACTTCTGAACTTGCTAAAGTTCAATATTTTAAATACCGATGCCGACAAAATGTTCTTTTCAGCCTATAAAAATCTATGTTCTAAACTATCGAACTTATGTTCTAAACTTTCGAACTTAAGTTCTAAACTTTAGAACTTGTATCCTAAACTTTAGAACATAGATTTATAAACTAACAGAAAACAATTTGTATAGTATTAAAGTAATTGCTCGTGGCTATAGGAGTGCTGAGTTGTTATAAGTAAATATTACAGACGGGGAAGTAAATATTACGAAAGGCTTTATTAGTATCTGCCCAACGGCTTGGGCAACTTTGCCCACAACTATGGGCAAAGTTGTTCATAGTTATGGGTAAACTTGCCCATCGCAGTGGGCATGGTGCATAGTTGTACGTCTATATAAGTCATCTATTATGACCGATGCGAGTCATCTATTATGACCGATAAAGGTCGTCTATTATGACCAACGCAAGTCATCTATTATGACCGACGCTGGTCATAATAGACGACCCAAACCGGCATTCACTTTTGCAAGCACAAAAACACTTTAATAGTGGAACGAACTTCCGCCAAGAAACTCGCGCAACAGTGACGTGGGAGGCAGATTGTCAAAAGGAATGCCCTTGAAATACTTTAGGAACTTCAGCAGTCGGTAAGCCTCAGCATACTCGTCGCAGTTTTCGGGCACCTGCTCCAGCAGCGGTTCTGCCTGCATCTTGATAACAGCCAACTCGTAGAGCATGGCCGTATTGAGCATGGCATCGGCATTCTCCTGGAAAGGGAAAATCCACTTGTTCTCGCCAGCACGTACCGACGGCCATCGGTGAATCGTGTCCTGAGCCGAGACGCCACGATATTTGTAGTCGCGTATGATGCGGCGCAACAGACGGTTGTCGGTTGTCGGGATGTAGTTGTGATTGTCGAGCAAAATGGTGGTAAGCGCAGAGGCATAGACACGGAAAATCTGCTCGTTGGGAATCTGGGCTGTCAGTTCGGGATTGAGCGCATGAATGCCTTCCACCACAAGCACATTATTGTCGTTCATCTTGAGTCGCTTGCCGCTCTTCTTACTCTTGCCGCTCTGGAAATCGTACTTAGGCAGTTCCACCTCCTCACCACGGAAGAGGGCATTAAACTGGTCGTTGATCTTCTGAAGGTCGAGGGCATAGATACTCTCATAATCATATTCTCCATTCTCGTCCTTAGGCGTTCGCTCGCGATCGACAAAATAGTCGTCGAGAGAAATCTGCAGAGGTTTCAGTCCGTTGACAGCCAACTGTATGGAGAGACGCTTGCACGAAGTCGTCTTACCCGACGACGAAGGTCCAGCCAGGAGGACGAGTTTCACCCCAGGCCGTGCTGCTATCTGCTCGGCTATCTGGGCAATCTTCTTCTCCTGAAGCGCCTCGCTGATATTGATAATATCCGTGGCATGGCCCGCATCAACAGCCGCATTGAAGTCGCCCACTGTTCGGATGCCGATAATATCCTGCCAGTGATGATGCTCCTTGAAGATTTCGAACATCTTGTCCTGACGGGTTACCTCGCCCAGTTCATCAGGGTTCTGGAGCGACGGAATGCGCAACAGCATACCGTCGTAATACTTCTCCAACCCGAAGAGATAGAGCTGTGAGGTGTTGGTGAGGAGCGTGCCATAATAGAAGTCTACGTATTCACCTATTTTATAATAGGCAGTATAGAGCGAGCCTGAAGTGCGCAGCAGCTTCACCTTCTCCACATCACCTTTCTCCTCGAAGAGGGCTATGGCGTCCTCGGTAGGCACCATATAGCGGCGGATAGGCATACGTGCATCCACGATTTCCTGCATTCGCTTACGGATGCAGTCCACATCATCGGCCGTAACATCACGTTCCAGTCGCACATCGACATAAAAACCATTCGACACCGGAATGTCGATTACCACATCATGCCCGGGATAAAGATCCTGCACAGCCTTGCAGAGCACAAAAAAAAGTGTACGGGTATAGGCTCTCGAGCCAGAGGAAGTGCGCATATCGAGGAACTCAATGTCCTTATTGTTGTAAACACGATAATGCATGCCTTCCACCTTGTTATTCACCTTGGCAGACACGGGTCCATGCTCCATTTTGAGGTTAAATGAAGAAAAAATATCAGAAAGTGTGCTTCCGTTTGCTACTTTCTGGGTTTTTTTATTATTTTTGCAGCGGATTTGTACTACTTGTTTCATTTTCGTTACGATAGTGTTACAAAGTTAAACGTTCTCTCAACTTTCGGGTAAAATTACAAATAAAAAAGGAAACAACATGCTATTAGCAACTTAAATTAAATTAAAATATGTCGATTTGGATTTTTTTTAGGCTTATCGGAGCACTCGCCTTATTGATGTTTGGTATGAAGTCGATGAGCGACAGTTTACAAAAGATGGCTGGCCCACAGTTGCGCCATGTGTTAGGAACCATGACCACCAACCGCCTGACAGGCATCCTCTCAGGAACACTCATCACCGCAGCCGTGCAGTCTTCTACTGCCACCACGGTGATGACAGTATCGTTTGTCAACGCAGGTTTGCTCACCTTGGCACAAGCCATATCGGTCATCATGGGTGCCAATATCGGAACCACCCTCACCGCATGGATCATGAGTGCAGGCTTCTCGTTCAACATCACCGACTTTGTATGGCCGGCTTTCTTCCTCGCCATCATCCTTATCTATAGCAAGAAGCGCAAAATCGCAGGCGACTTCATCTTTGGTATTTCCTTTATGTTCCTTGGTTTGGGAACTCTCCGACAAACCGGTATCGACATGGACTTGGCTCACAACCAGCCCGTCCTCGACTTCTTCGCAAGCTTTGATCCTCACAGTTTCAAGACTACCATCGTCTTCTTATTGATAGGTAGCGTGCTTACCATGTGCGTACAGAGTTCGGCAGCCGTCATGGCCATCACGATGATACTCTGCTCCACCGGCGTACTGCCTATTTATCAAGGTATTGCCCTCGTGATGGGTGAGAACATCGGAACCACAGTAACCTCGAATGTGGCTGCCCTCACTGCCAACACGCAAGCCCGAAGGGCGGCCATGGCGCACATGGTGTTCAATATCTTCGGTGTGCTGTGGATTCTGTGCGTGTTCCGTCCTTTCATCCATCTCGTATGCGGATGGGTTGGCTACGACGACGTGATGGAAAAAAGCGACCCACACTTCATCGCCAATGCTGCCAAGTTGTCCTTTGTACTTGCCGCTTTCCACACCACCTTCAACATCTCCAATACCTTTATCCTGGTTTGGTTTATCCCACAGATAGAGAAATTGGTGTGCAAGATTATCCGTCCTAAGAAGAATGCCGACGAGGACGACTTCCGCCTGCGCTTCATCCAGACTGGTATCATGAAGACACCAGAAATCTCTGTCCTCGAGGCACAAAAGGAAATCCACTCCTTCGCCGAGCGCATACAGCGAATGTTTGGCATGGTGAAAGAGCTCCTGGGCGAGACCAACGAAGATAAGTTTGTGAAACTCTTCACACGCATCGAGAAGTACGAGGGAATCTCAGACAATATGGAGATAGAGATTGCCAAGTATCTGGATCAGGTGAGCGACTCACATCTGAGTGACGAGACCAAGGCCAAGATACGCGCCATGCTGCGCGAGATTTCAGAAATAGAAAGTATCGGTGACAGCTGCTACAACATAGCAAGAACCCTGAACCGACGCATCAAGGGCAAGGAAGACTTCATACCATCACAGTATGAGCACATGCACCAGATGATGGAGCTTACCGACCAGGCGCTCACACAGATGAACATCACGCTCGTAGGACATAAGGTAGACAACGATGCCAATCTCTCGTTCAACATAGAGAACGAAATCAACAACTACCGAAACCAGTTGAAGAGCCAGAACATCAACGACGTGAACAACCACCTCTACACCTACGCCATAGGCACGATGTACATGGATATCGTACAGGAATGCGAGAAACTCGGCGACTATGTGGTAAACGTCGTAGAAGCCCGAATGGGCGTGCGTCAGCACGAGGCTTAAATCGCTACATTTCAGCCCCAAGAAGGTCATATCATCCCAGAAAACAGGATGATATGACCTTCTTTCTTGAAAAAAAGGCCTTTTTCCTTTGCCATGTGTACAAATAAGCGTATCTTTGCACCTTAAAATTGCAATTTTATAAATATTTAATGAAGATATTAGTGACGGGTGCGTCGGGATTCATAGGGAGCTTCATCGTAGAAGAGGCCCTCAGGCAAGGTATGGAAACATGGGCGGCAGTTCGCCCCTCCAGTTCCAGAAAATACCTGCAGGACGAGCGCATCCATTTTATCAACCTCAATCTTTCCTCCAAGGAAGAACTTATCAGCCAGTTAGACGGACACGAGTTCGACTATGTGGTTCATGCAGCAGGCGCAACGAAGTGTCTGCACGTTGACGACTTTTACCATGTCAACACCGAAGGAACCAAGAACCTGGCAGATGCCATCATCGCGCTGAAGATGCCCATCAAGCGATTCGTCTTCGTAAGCTCACTCAGCATCTTTGGTGCCATACGCGAGAAGCAGCCTTATCAGGAAATCACAGAGCACGACACACCCAAACCCAACACGGCATACGGAAAGAGCAAGCTCAAGGCCGAACGCTACCTCGACAGTTTAGGCATAGGATTTCCCTATATCATACTGCGACCTACAGGTGTTTACGGACCTCGCGAGAAAGACTATTTCCTGATGGCAAAAAGCATCAAGCAGCACATCGATTTCTCGGTAGGCTTCAAGCGTCAGGACATCACTTTCGTATACGTTCAGGATGTGGTGCAGGCTGTGTTCCTTGCCCTCAACCATGGTAAGAACGGACGCAAATACTTCCTCAGCGACGGAGAAGTATATCAGTCGGAAACATTCAGCGACCTGCTTCACCACGAGTTGGGCGACACATGGCTCCTGCGCATCAAAGCGCCTATATGGGTACTGCGCCTGGTAACCTTCTTTGGCGAATACATAGGAAGGATGACTGGCAAGATGTCGGCTCTTAACAACGACAAATACAACATTCTGAAACAGCGCAACTGGAGATGCGACATCGAGCCTGCTGTCGATGAGCTGGGATTCCATCCTCGCTACAAGCTGAAACAAGGCGTCAAGCTGGCCGTAGAATGGTACAAGAAGAACGGATGGCTGTAATGATGGGACTGAAAGACAGACTTTCACTACGACCTTCAGAAAAAACAACAAACAAGAATAGTGTGATAAAAGATTATTTCAAGATAGAGAAAAACCCGAAGAAAGGACTCCTGGCACTGGAATGGGTCATGTTGGGATATATGGCCATCACCGTGATAGCCATGCTCTTCACTTACACCAAACTGGTAAACCCTGAGTCTATGGTATGGGGGCGCATCAGAGTACTGTTCATCACTGCAGCCATGTGGGCTGTATATCGCATGATTCCCTGCCGCATCACCAAGATGGCAAGAATCCTCGCCCAACTGTCGCTCCTCACCTGGTGGTATCCAGACACTTACGAGATCAACCGCATGTTCCCCAATCTGGACCATGTTTTTGCCCAATGGGAGCAGTCGCTATTCGGATTCCAGCCAGCACTGGTGTTTGCCAAGAACATGCCCTGGGTCATCGTGAGCGAGCTGATGGACTTGGGCTACGTGATGTACTATCCCATGATGGTCATTGTGGCTTACTACTACTTCTTCTGCCGATACAGAGAGTTCGAGCGTGCCACATTCGTCATCTACGCCTCGTTTATCATCTATTATGTGATATTTATCTTCGTGCCCGTAGCCGGACCAACGTTCTACTATCATGCCGTAGGACTGAGCGACATAGCCAAAGGTGTTTTTCCACCCATGCACGACTATTTCAACTACTGCACCGACTGCCTGCCCACACCAGGCTATACCGACGGCATATTCTATCATCTCGTAGAAGACGCCAAGGCAGCAGGCGAACGCCCCACAGCAGCTTTTCCAAGCTCGCATGTCAGCATCAGCACCGTATGCATGCTGTTGGCATGGCACTCGGGCAACCGCAAGCTCACCTACACTCTCCTGCCCTTCTACATCTTCCTGTGCCTGGCCACTGTATACATACAGGCTCACTACCTCATAGATGCCTTGGCAGGACTGGTGACAGGAGTAGCAGTATACTTCGGGCTGATGGCTGTATCGCGCAATATGACCGAGCACAACACCTCAACCGCCAAACTGAGTCAGAGATAATATACACATTATTATATATATTGCAAATGGGGAAGTTAAAGAATTTAAAGGAGTTAGAGAAGTTAAAGCCATATGCTTTACAGCTAAATATTCAATCAAAAAAGGCTGTTGGCTACAACTTCTAACGACCGAAGGGAGTGATAACTTCTTTAACTTCTATAACTTCTGAACTTGCTAAAGTTCAATTAATAACAAAACAAATAGAATTCATCTAGAACAATGAAGAAACTATTTATCGAAACTTATGGCTGCCAGATGAATGTGGCAGACAGCGAAGTTGTAGCCAGCATCATGCAAATGGCAGGCTACGACATGTGTGAGAAGGAAGAAGAGGCCGATGCCATCTTCCTCAATACCTGCAGCATCAGAGAGAATGCAGAGAACAAGATTTACCACCGTCTGGAAACTCTTCACGCCGAACAGAAGAAAGGACGGAAAGTAATATTGGGCGTGCTGGGCTGTATGGCAGAACGAGTAAAGACCGACCTCATCGAGAACCATTATGCCAACTTGGTATGCGGACCAGACAGCTATCTCAACCTGCCCGACATGATAGCACAGTGCGAAAACGGCAACAACGCCATCAACATAGAACTATCCAAGACTGAGACTTACCGCGACATCGTGCCTCAGCGAATCGGCGGAAACCGTATCAGCGGATTTGTAAGCATCATGCGTGGATGCAACAACTTCTGCCACTATTGTATCGTGCCCTATACACGAGGCCGAGAGAGAAGCCGTGATGCAGAAAGCATCCTGCGCGAAGTACGCGACCTGCACGACCGCGGTTTCAAGGAAGTAACCCTGTTGGGACAGAACGTCAACAGCTACGGTCTCTCTCCATCGGGCAAGCGCGAGGAAGGAAGCCTGTCCTTTGCCCAGTTGCTGCACATGGTGGCACAGGCCGTGCCCGATATGCGCGTACGATTTACCACTTCCAACCCCGAAGACATGACAGAGGACATCCTGCAAGCCATAGCCGAAGAGCCCAACCTCTGTAAACATATCCACTTCCCTGCCCAGAGCGGAAGCAACAAGATTCTGAAGCTCATGAACCGCAAGTACACACGTGAGGAATATCTGGACAAGATAGCCGCCATCAAGCGCATCATTCCTGGTTGCGGCATCACGACAGATATCTTTGTGGGCTACCACGACGAGACTGAGGAAGACCAACAGCTCACCTTGTCGCTCGTCAAGGAAGTCGGCTTCGACAGCGCCTTCATGTTCAAGTATTCTGAGCGTCCCGGCACCTATGCAGCCAAGCATCTGCCCGACAACATATCAGAGGAGACAAAGATAGCCCGACTCAATGAACTCATCAAACTGCAGACCGAGATCAGCGCCCAGCAAAACAAGAAAGACGAGGGCAAGGAGTTTACTATCCTCATCGAGGGCTTCAGCAAGAGAAGCCGCGAACAACTCATGGGACGCACCGAACAGAACAAGGCCGTCATCATGGACAAAGGCAATCATCACATAGGCGAATTTGTGAAAGTACGCATCACAGGTTCCACCTCTGCTACACTCTTTGGTGAGGAAATAACAGAATAAAAACAAGAAAAACGCAAAAAGGCTTTGCGTTTTTCAATAAAAGCACTATATTTGCAGACTATGAAGGAATTCTTGCAAGTCTTACGACGCTTTGTGCCACCCTACAAGAAGTACCTGGCACTTTCTATCGTCTTCAATATCCTGTCAGCGATATTGAACATCTTCTCATTTGCAGCACTCATACCAATCCTGCAAATCCTGTTTCAGGTAGACGGAGGCATACGTGCCAACGACTACATGAGCTGGAATGGAGACCTTGGCAGCATCAAGGAAGTAGCTACCAACAATATGTACTACTACATCCAGGAGTTTATCGTAGAGTATAGTGCCTCTACGGCGCTTTTGGTCATCGGTCTGTTCCTGGCCTTCATGACCTTCCTGAAGACAGGTGCTTACTTCCTGTCATCTGCCATGATTATACCGATCCGTACAGGCATCGTGCGCGACGTCCGAAACCAGCTCTATCACAAGATTACCTCCCTCTCGTTGGGATTCTTCAGCGAGGAGCGCAAGGGCGACATCATTGCTCGTATGAGTGGCGATGTGCAGGAAGTGGAAAACAGCATCATGTCGTCACTCGACATGCTCTTCAAGAATCCTATCCTCATCGTAGCCTACTTCACTGCCCTCGTGGTTATCAGCTGGCAGCTCACCATCTTCACCATCCTCTTCGTACCAGGATTCGGATGGTTTATGGGCTTTGTAGGCCGTAAGCTGAAAGCACAAAGTACGGAGGCACAGTCGCTGTGGAGCGACACCATGAGCATGGTAGAGGAAACACTCGGAGGCTTGCGCATCATCAAGGCTTTCTGTGCTGAAAGCAAGATGAACGCAGCTTTCGCCAAAGTGAACGGATTGTATCGCGACCACATCATGCGTGTCAACATACGTCAGCAGATGGCTCATCCTATGAGTGAGTTCTTGGGCACCATACTCATCGTCATCGTTTTGTGGTTTGGAGGTATTCTCGTTCTCGACTACGGACGCATCGACGGTCCTACCATCATCTTCTATCTCGTCATGCTCTACAGCATCATCAACCCGCTGAAGGAGTTCTCGAAGGCAAGCTACAACATCCCTAAGGGTCTTGCCTCCATGGACCGTATCGACAAGATACTGCAGGCAGAGATAGAAATCAGGGACAAGGAAAATCCTAAACACATAGTAAGCTTCGAACACCAGATAGAATTCCGCAATGTATCCTTCGCCTATACCGACCACCGCAACAACGAGTTGGTTTATGTGCTGAAGAACATCAACCTGGTGATTCCCAAGGGAAAAACCGTTGCCCTGGTAGGACAGAGCGGTAGCGGAAAGAGTACGATGGTCGACCTCATACCACGTTACTACGATGTACAGGAAGGCGAGGTGCTTATCGACGGTATCAACGTGAAAGACCTGGCCGTGCACGACCTCCGACAGCTGATAGGCAACGTGAATCAGGAGGCAATCCTCTTCAATGCTTCCTTCAAGGACAACATACGATTTGGCAAGACCGACGCCACAGAAGAAGAAATAGCCAACGCAGCAAAAATAGCCAATGCCTACAACTTCATCACACAGTCGGAACAAGGCTTCGATACAAATATCGGCGACCGTGGCGGACGTCTCTCTGGCGGACAGCGCCAGCGTGTCAGCATCGCCCGTGCCATCTTGAAGAATCCACCTATCCTTATTCTCGACGAGGCTACATCAGCCCTCGACACAGAGAGCGAGCGCTTGGTACAGGATGCTCTTGAAAAACTGATGAAGACACGCACCACTGTGGCTGTAGCCCACCGCCTGAGCACCATCAAGAATGCCGACGAGATATGTGTGCTCCACGAGGGACGCATCGTAGAAAGAGGCACTCATGAAGACCTGATAGCCAAGAATGGCTATTACCGCAAGTTGCACGACATGCAGCAGGTGTAGGATAATATTCAAAGAGCAATTGAGAATTGAGAATAGAAAGGGTTACAAGATGATAGAAGCAAAAAGAGTACCTTATGGAGTCTCTGATTTCCTGAGAGTTATCAGAGAAAATCAGTATTACGTAGATAAGACTATGTATATTCCGTTGTTGGAGGCTCAACCCGACAACCTGATATTCATTCGCCCTCGCCGCTTTGGCAAGAGCCTGTTCGTCAGTATGCTCGAAGCTTACTATGACTGCAAGATAAAAGACCAGTTCCAGGAAATCTTCGGAGGTCTCTGGATTGGCAGTCAGCCTACCCCTCTACAGGGTAAGTATCAGGTACTGACACTCGATTTCTCACAAGTAGGAGGAAACATCGACAATCTGGAGGAACGCTTCAATTCGTATTGCAATATCTGCTTTGACGCTTTCATCAACAGATATGCACAATTCTATGATGAAGCAACCAGAAAGACCGTTCTTGCAGAGGATGTAGCATCCAACAAGCTTGCTACTATCCAAAAATACGCAAAAGAACACAATTATCAGCTTTATCTCATCATCGATGAATACGACAACTTCACCAACACCGTGCTCAATGAACAGGGTGAAAAAGTGTATCATGCGATGACGCATACCAGCGGTTTCTACCGCGACTACTTCAAGAAGTTCAAGGGTTCATTCGCCAAGATATTCATGATGGGTGTAAGTCCTGTAACACTAGACGATGTTACCAGCGGTTTCAACATTGGCTGGCATATTTCAACCAAGCCCGAGTTTGACAAGATGCTGGGCTTCAGCACAGAAGATGTACGAGCCATGTTTACCC
>OIXA01003303.1_pt1 | contig 17099 bp, 18 predicted proteins | sample 1587721 | NCBI WGS metagenome assembly OIXA01 (sample SAMEA3888900, study PRJEB22519) | human gut metagenome | biome: human gut; feature: human-associated habitat; material: faeces | place: Denmark | collected 2013 | reverse complement strand
TGGAAATTTCAAAAATAGTGTACTGAAGTGGGTTACAAAAATGGAATGAAATGGGTTACAAGAATTCCAAAAACCGTTATCCGCAAAATCGGTTAACAGCAGTAAAATGCATTTTGGATATGTCCCTAAAAAATATCCAAAATGAAAAATGGATATATTTATACAAGCACAGAATTTACTCACTTGTTTGTAGATATAAAACACATGAGGCCGGTCACGGGATTTCCCGTGGTCGGCCTCACATTCCAATTTCAGGAGGAAATAGAGATGCAGATGATTTCAGAACATGCCGGGATGCTGGAGCTGTTTGACCGGCAAAGAAATCACACAGATCCGGCACAGATCAGTGTGAAGACGGATAACAAATACTGGTTCATGATCGAGGGCCACAGCCTGCTCGTCAGCCCGCGCACAGTACTGCGCCATTTCGAACTGAACACGCCGTGGAACTTCGGACGACTCGGGCAGACCTATGCTCATGATGATTATGGCCTGGATGACTATTATGATTCCGCATCGGACTTCGCGAAGCGGCACGGCATCCCGCAGCAGACTGTATCCAGACTTATGGCTCAGGGTTATACCTACGAGGATATCGAACAAGGAAAACACCTGAAGGTGGTGGACCATCTCGGGAACCGTTATAAGTCGAAGGCAGCCATGGCAAAAGCTTACGGGATAAGCAAATTCGTCTTTGACAAACGAGAAAAGGCTGGGTGGAGTCTGGAGAAGGCTCTAACCACTCCGACTGATACCTCGAAACAGCCGATTAGCCGGATGAAACAAACAAGCAATGATCCCTCATGATGTTTTTTTCTCCCAAGCTGAATGTTTTTCTCCCAAACTGAATCTCATTTTGGGAGAAACATCAGTCTGATAAGAAAAATCAGGACAGCTTCCAAAATCCAATCGCACTTTTCCTCATCTCAAGGCGATCAGCAGATACATACTGAAAGTGTTACAAACATCATAAGGCATTGAGAAAGGAGAACACGCAATGGCAACAAGTAGAAAAGCAGGAGACGTAACACTGGATTTCCGAAACATGGATTTTTCCACCATGTCCGAAAAGGGGCTGCCGGACCCGCACGAGCAGCTAAGGCCACTAAAGTTACTGGAGCTATTTGGAGGGATCGGGGCGCCAAGAAGGGCGCTCGAAAACATTTTTGGACCGTCATGTCTGCGATCCATTGATTACATCGAGGTCCTGCCATACGCAGTCCAGTCTTACAATCAGATCTTCCAATGTGGCCCGAGACCGCAGGATATCCGGATCTGGAATCTGGCCCCGGATATCGTGGTACACGGCTCCCCGTGTCAGGATTTTTCCAACGAAGGAAAGAATAACATCAATACCGGGCGTTCTATCTTATTCGAGCGGACCCTGCAGATCCTGGATCCGACACCAAAGAACGGATTTCCGGAATTATCGAGACAGCCTAAGGTAGTGATCTGGGAGAACGTACCGGGGCTTTTATGGAAGTTTCAGGATTGCATGGAATATTATCAGGAAGTCATGGATGAATTCGGATACTATTCCTATCATAAGATCCTGACCGCGTCCGATTACAACATCCCGCAGAACCGTGACCGCGTCTTTGTGGTATCGATCTTAAAGGATGTTCCGGGTGCCGACCGGTTCGAATTCCCGGAGAAAATGACGCCGCAGTGGACCTTAAAGGATTTCATCGATAAGAAAGTCTCCTTTAACGATCCGGCTGTCCAGCTCAAAGACGCCGAGAAGGCGATCCTTGGAACGCTGCCAGACGGGACCCTGACTGTCAGGGAAGGGACGAAAAAGGGCTACGCGGAAGTGAAAGAATGGCAGATCATCAACCTCGCGATCCCGGGTTCAAAAAACCGGAGAGGACGCGTCGGCGATAACGCCAAAACGATCACCACGGCACCACGGCAGGCGATTTATTACCACGGAAAGGTACGCATGCTGACCGCAAAAGAATACCTGCGTCTGATGGGCTACCGCGACCAGGATTACAAAAAGATGTCCAAAGCCGGTATTACGGACCAGCAGATCTGCCAGCTGGCCGGAAACAGCATCTGCGTTCCGGTACTGGAGGCACTGTTCCGGAAACTGCACGATATGGACATCATTCAGGACCCTTCCGAGGTCTTACGAAAGACCCTGGAAAAACCGAAACAGAAGAAAGGAAAAGATGACCAGCCGGAATAACGGCTCGTCTGAGACCGCAAAAACCGAGAGACTCCGGCCATGTAAGGCCGGAGCTTTTTTATGCCAAAAATGAAAGAAATGCGACATACTGTCGATGAAAAATCTCAAAACGAAAAGGAGCATATTATGGATCGCCTCGAATCTCCAAAGCGCCTCAGCCCATTTCTTGCTGAAATCCTATTTTGTACGGTCTGGTTCATCCTGCAGGGTATAAAAGGAATGGTGGATACGGATGTCTTCTATATCATTTCCACGGGAAATTATATCCTGTCCCATGGAATTCCGCATACAAACCCATTCGTCACGACGCCTGGGATGCCAATAGTCGTCCAGAACTGGGCGTACTGCGCCATGATCGCATGGGCCAGGAAGAGTTTTGGAACAGCCGGCCTGTTGATCCTGACAGTCATTATGATCGCCGGAGTGTATCTGGTGGTCCGGAGCCTGGTCGCAAAGACCGTGACTGACCCATGGGTGCGGCTTATCTGTACCGTCATCCTGACAAACATGTTCGGGTATTTAAACCTGCGCCCGGAGATCCTGACCTTTCTCCTGATTATCCTGGAACTCTATGGAATCGAAAAATACCGGCAGACCAATAAAAGAGTGTACCTGGGAATGATCCCGGTAACAATGCTTGCTGAAGTAAATTTTCACGCAAGCTACTGGATCATGCACCTGGTCGTCCTGCTGCCGTGCCTGGTGAAGTTCCCTTATAAACGCGTGACACAGACCTGCATGACTGGCAAGATGCGTAGAACACTGATTTTCGCAGCCATTCTCTCCATGCCGGTCCTGCTCGTGAATCCATACGGACTGGAGAACGTAACATATGTGTTTGACGCCGTGGCTTCGGGGGCTTTAAAGCTGATGAAGATCTCAGAACTCCTGCCGTTTGCGCTGAACGATCTGACTTACGTCCTACCGATCTTAGGCTCAGTCCTGCTATTTTTTTACGGACTGGAGCACTCAGGGAAACGAACGGAACAGGGAAAGATACTTACCCTGACGTCAACGGCCATATGGATGTGGGGAGGGTTTCTTATCCTTGTCATTTCCAAAGCAAAATGGTACCCGTTTTTCATGCTTGGTACCCTGTACTTATTTAAGGATACGGGGAGCGCCATCGAAGATGCCATGAAAAAGTTGTGGAGCAGGATTCGGCTTGATTGGGCTACGAAACTTGTACTGGCAATCTGTATGGCAGTCCTGGTAGTTGGACTGGGAAAAGAGAGCGTAAAACCTCTCCGGATGATTTTCACAAACCAGTCATTGACGGATGTGTATTTTGCAAGGTATGCGGATGATACCATGCTGGAAGACTGGAGGGCGGTTCGTCAGACCGTAACCGAAGACCCGGATTCCGATATCTGCTGCCTGCCTCCGGAATACAACCAGTTTTTTGAATATGAAGGCTTCCAGGTGTATATCGATATGCGCCCGGAGCTCTATATAAGCAAGAAAGGGGAAGGAAGCCGCAGCATCCTTGAAAACATGGTTTCCCTTTATAACATGCGAAGGAACTTAACGGACACGAAGTTATCGTTCGCGTTCCTGATGCAGAAAGAAAAGAAGAATGAAAAAGAGAGCCAAAAACCGGAAAAAGACGGTGATTTTTTAAGTGCAAAGGAGTACGAGGCACTGGTCCGTGATATTCCGGCCCATTACTTCTTACTGGCAAATGCCGACCGCGGCGGCATCCTGGGGCTGTTCTTAGAAGAACATGACGGAGAATACAAAAAATCATACGAAGGGAAAAACATGATCTTATACAAAAGAAGATGAGAAAATGGAGGAGGTGAGGAAGATGCCAGATATGCAGGTAGCAGTCCTGATTCCGTGCTATGACGAGGAAATGACGATCGAAAAAGTTATCACTGACTGGAGACACGCACTTCCAGAGGCGACCATCTATGTTTATGATAACAATTCCGATGATCGGACTGCAGAGGTGGCCTTACGGACCGGGGCAACAGTCGGGTATGAGCTGGAAAAGGGAAAAGGAAACGTGATCCGGAGGATGTTTAAGGAGATTCAGGCGGATTGTTACATCCTGACGGACGGAGATGACACGTACCCGGCAGACCGGGCGTCAGATCTGTTACAGGGGATTCGGGAAGGCGCCGATATGGTCATCGGCGACCGGCTCTCCACGACCTATTATGAAGAGAATAAAAAGAAGATCCACGCGTTCGGGAACCGGCTCGTACAGGGCCTGATCAACCGGCTGTTCCATGCGGATATACCGGATGTCATGACTGGATGCCGGGCGCTTAGCTGGGAATTTGTAAAACGTTTTCAGCCACAGTCCCACGGGTTTGAAATAGAAACAGAAATGACGATCTTTGCATTGCAAAGTAAAATGACAATCCGTTCCGTGCCGATCCAGTACAGGGACCGGCCGGAAGGCAGTAAGTCGAAGATCCGCGCCATAAAGGACGGGGTGAGGATCCTCCACACCATCTGGAAGATGTACTGGAGGGGAAAGTCGGGAAAACAAAAAAGACGGAAGAAAACAGGGGGTGTTCCCGGGGAACACCCCGATGAACGGATCATGAACCGGTCGGGAGATAAGCATTATGAATGACGTTATGAAGATTGAAGCTGTCTGCATGGTGCGGGAGAATATGGAAACTTTAGAAAAATTGCCTAAGGTGCGATTTCCGCGGAACTCAACCATATGGTATGACTCGTTTCTGAAAGAATTCCAGTCGTTTTCGGAAGATGAAAAGCGCATGGCATGTGAATGCGTACACACCTGCTTAATGAGATTTCTGTCGGAACCAATCAAAGAACTGACGGCGGAAAATACAATTGATTTTCAAATGTTCAAAAAAGGAAAGACTGTGTTATTTCTTCCTTTTACATTCTTTGAGCCAGAATTTCGGGTACTCCTCGGTATTTTCTGCGCACAAGCGCTAAAATATTTTGCAGAAGAAGAGCAAAAAGCAGAGGTTCCGGTCATGTTTGTGCTGGATGATTTTTGGCAGCTCGGAGAAATTCCGGGAATCGTGGAAAAGGTAACGGTCGCAAAAGAGAGGGGAGTCTCTTGCCTGCTAACTATGCATACGGTGGAAGATTGTAAGCGTCAAACGAAAGATCCAGGAAAAGAGTTGCTTGCATTAGCAGACGCTGTCGTATATACAGGTTCGTCGGAGCCTGACACAAGAGCATTTTCCTTCTCTTTTAAATACTCTTACTTGTTTTCATTGGAAAGTCTTGGAAAATATCTGTAAAAATATCCTCACCGTATTTTTTATACAGGTTCGCTGCGGCATTATAGCAATAATTGTCATCACGTTCTGAAATTACCACAATATTCATCACAATATCTTTTAATACTAGTGTATATACAACCCTAATACCGATTCCACGATATTTGATTTTGAAAAAACCAGTTAAGTTATTGTTGTGTTTGTTTCCTAATGGTTTTCCATAACCATTTGGACTTGGCAATGGTGCTTTAGATACCTTTATTATACCTGCAAGGATCTGCTTTTTCAGGCCCGGTTCAATTTTTGAAAAATCCTTTTGAGCTTCTTCTGTAATTTTTATTTTCCACTCCATTATTCTATTTCTACGCTTTCCGCCATTTCTTCTAATTCATCCATAGAATAACCCTGTTCAGCAACAAATTTTTCAAAATCCATAGAGTTGCTATTTTCCCTACTCGTTGCCATTTTTAGCAAATGAGCATTTTCAATTGCTTCTAATAAACTTTCTAATTTGGCAAGTTTTTTCTGTGTTTCTTTATACTCTTTTATAGATAATACCACTGCGGTAGGTTGATTATTTTTTAATACAATATACTCCTTGTTGTTTTTTGCAACATCAGTAAATATTTTTCCTGCCTTGCCTTGACTAAAGTCAGATACTGGTATTAAGTTTTCGGTCATATTAGCTAATACTAAACTCATAACAACATCTCCTTTCGCTTTCTTATTAGTATTATACTCAACAATAGTATTTTATGCAATATTTAGATTAAAATTTAAACTGATATTTTATAAAGATATGCTTCACCTATTCAACTCCCATTCCCCTCAATCTTGAGGGCTATGGGTTTCTTTTTTCTAAAATCCATCTCATAATAGTTTTATAAATATCTTGCAGAAAATTTTTGCAGACCATTATGAAGAAATAAAATATACTCTCCAGCGCAAGTTTACCCCTCTGGAAATATATCATCTATCATATTGATAGGGCTGTAAAGGAAACTGGGAAATTGTTTAAGGATGAGGCGCATATCATATATGTGAATTCTCAGATTAAGGATGAAACGAAACTTGGGCGATTAATGCATGATTTCAGCTGCACAAACGCAAAGGATATGCATAACAAGATCCTTGCAGACCGCGTCCGGTATTTTAAGGAAGATGAGAGAGGAGTGGCGATTATGTGTCGTGAAATGGAAATTATGAGAAATCAGGCACATGAGGAAGGTGTTGAAATAGGCATCAAAAAAGGTAGAATGCTGCAGTTGATTAAGCAGGTTTGCGCCAAGATGCAGAAGTTTTCTTCAGCAGAGGAAATTGCAAATGATCTTGTCGAACAGGACGTGCCTTTGATTCAGAAAATTATGGATGTAGCCCCGAATTTTGGTCCGGATTACAACGTTGATGCTATTTATAAGGCATTAAACTTGTAGAGCTGCCGAAACTCTCCTTGTGGAGAAACATTACAGCAAAAGATATCACCTCAAAACTTACCAAGCGCCGACCTTCGACGCATACCGCCTCAAAATTTCGTGTTTTCCGTGACATTTTAAAAGCAGCGCATCGACATACTGATGATGTAACGATTAGCATGAGGCATCGAGAAAGGAGAAAATTATAATGAGAGGCAAAAATAGAAAAGTAGAAGTAACTGTTCCGCCTTTACATTGCCACTATTATCACGTATAATAATAATAGCGTATTATTATATGTGATCAGATTGAAAGTGTAGAAGAGAAGGAGGTCTTATAATGCTTGAATACCTATTCCTTTCCAAACAAACGACGGTATATAAAACAGCGAAAGAGCTAGGAATTCCATATACCGCAATCAATAGAATTGTAAAGGGCACGACAGATCTTGGTAAAGCGTCTGTCTCATTACTGGTTAATTTGAGTAAATATTTGAAAGTTTCCATGGATGACCTATATAGTGAATATCTTAAGGACAAATATATTCGGGAGTCGCAATGGAACGCTTTCATTAGTAACCTTCAGCATCAAATAAAGTCTGAAGGTGACTTAAGTTTTATTAGATTTTGCATTACTTCTCATTTCGCTGAACGATGTTTTTTGAGCAAGCAATATGACAAAGGCCTGTATGTTGTGGCCACTGTTGATTATTTATGCCGTATTTCAAACATACCGTTATATAGCGGATACGATGAAATGAGAAAATGGAAGCTGGAGGAACCTAAATACCCTGAAGACATTGAGCAACTTCATGATACTGAATTAAAAGAAATGCTTAAAAGAAAATGTATGGAAGAATGTTTACCAGAATTTAAACGAGCTAATATTATGGAGAAGGGAGTCAGACATGTCATTTGATTTTATGATGCGAAAAGAAGATATGGACAAATACCTCAATGAGTTGGCAAAAGAGTTGAGAAAATTCGAGGGCAGAAATGCACATTTTGAAATTGTTATTGCTGGAGGCGCTTCAATCGTACAGAATTATACTTTTCGCCAGATGTCAAGCGATATCGACGCCATGATCAATGATCGCGCCATCAGAGACGCAGCTCGCCGTGTCGCTGATAAATTTGATCTTCCTATGGATTGGATAAATTCGGATTTTGAACATACGCGATCATATACTCCGGCATTACGAGGATTCTCAAAGTATTACCGAACCTTTTGCCATGTGCTCGAAGTCAGAACAATAGAACGGGAATATCTGATAGCGATGAAATTGATGTCAGGACGTTTATATAAAAACGATTTCTCCGATATTATAGGCATCCTTTCAGAATCACGGCAAAAGGGGCATCCTATTTCAAAAGAAATGATTAGTGCTGCTATGACCGATTTGTACGGAGGATGGGATGCTGTAGACGAAACTTTTAAAGAGCTTTTTGAAAATATTATCACACAGTACGAAAACAATCCGGAACTTTATTCGAAAGTACGACGAGATGAACAAATCGCTAAAAGTACATTGCAATATATCGAAGCAAACTATGAAGGTGTGGTCAAGGAAGAAACAATTCCTCAGATCCTTCGAGATAGCGCCAAGACAAAAGACATATTTAAAATTACAGGAAAACCAGAGCATGAACAGTCATTCATTCAGAATCTGGATGAACTAATGCAAAAGAGCGGTGAAACAGTCGAGGAGCAAGATAACATCGGTGCAAGAGACAAGGAGGAGGATCTGGAACGTTGATTAGGGTACAGATTAGCCTACTTACGTCGGCGCTTACGTTCTGGCGAAAATTAACCTAAAATGATATTGCGAAGGCGGGTCTCCCAATTTATGAGGAATCAGGCATGTGAGGAAGGCGTTAAAAAAAGGTAGCATTATACACCTGATCAAGCAGGTCTGCGCAAAAATGCAGAAATTTTCCTCCGCAGAGGAAATTGCAAATAATCTTGTCGAACAGGACGTACTTTTGATCCAGAGAATCATGGATGCAGCCACGGACTTTGCTCCGGATTACAACGTTGATGCTATTTATAATGCATTAAACTTGTAGAGTTGCCAAAATTCTCCTTGCGGAGAAACAATATTAAGATGTTTCGCTAAGAGCTTCCCTGAGAGGAGGCTCTTTTTTTGATACACCTCAAAACCTGCTTTTTGACCAAAAAGTGTTATCCGCAAAAAAACATCCTCACTCAATTAGACATACTGACACCAAGATCAACCTCAAAGGGGATCTGCCTCAATCAGGCCTGGAATGATTTTGCGTAAAAGACAGGTCTGTTGACAATCCATTCTACAAAGAAAAAGAAATAAAGAAAAAACAGGAAGGAGAGAAAATATGCATCCGAACCAGTTTTTTAATCATGTAACGATGTTGGATGAGTCATTTATTCCAGGTGGCGCTCAGGCGCTTTTGGCGTCAGCCCATCCAAAAAATTTCCTGCCGATCCCGGTGCGGCTTCCGGTATACCGGATAAAGATTCGGTTCCAAACAAGGAAAGGAGCCTGCAAGACAGCGGAAAAATACGCAGTATTGCCGCCAGCCTACGATAATCCGGAATTCATCGACGAATGGCTCAACATGTTCCTGGAAGACTATAAGAATGAGAACAAAAGGGATATGATAGGTCTGGAACTGGACGGCTTCGAGAAACTCGGAAACGCCGTCCTCACAATTGGCTAAGAAGATCCATCGTGTGCGTAACGCCTTTCATTAGGAAAGGTTGCCGCGATGATCCGGGATGCGGATCGTTGGCATGGCCGGATCGAAAAATATGTGACAGCGGCGTAAAAAGACACTCACCAAGCATGGCTTTGCCTCACCTCAAACGAAATCGTATGAGGATGAGGAAAGTACATGATGGAAAGGAAAAAAGCCAATACACTCGAAGAATTACTGAAGGACTGCCCGCAGAATATTGCGGTTTTAAAGATGTTTACAAAAACATGGACGGTCGTGAATGATCCATCGTATGAGCGCATCGCCTGCAAGATCTCAGGTGGGTCAGACAGTGATGTGATGCTGGACGCCATTTGGCGGTGTGATAAAGAAAGCAAGGTAACATATGTGTGGTTTGATACCGGCCTGGAATACCAGGCGACGAAAGACCATTTAGCGTATCTGGAGAAACATTACGGCATCCGGATCCAGCGGGAAAGAGCCGTTCTGCCGATTCCTCTGTCTGTAAAAAAAATGCGGAACGCCATTTATCAATAAGCGCGTTTCTGATTATCTGGAACGCCTGCAGCGGCACGGTTTTATGTGGGAAGATGAGCCGTACGAACAGCTGGCAAGGAGTTATCCGAACTGCCAGACCGCCTTAAAATGGTGGTGCAACACCGCAAAATCTGAGCAGTTCTGCATCGCACACCATAAGGGACTCAAAGAATTTCTGATTCAGGAGAAACCGTCCGTGCGATTTTCCTGCAAATGCTGCGAATACGCAAAGAAAAAGGTCGGCGACCGGGTAATGAACGAAGGAAACTTCGATCTGGATATCATTGGCGTTCGAAAAGCAGAGGGCGGGCCGCGTGCTACCGCATACAAAAGCTGCTTCGACCGGCGTTCCGATAACTGGCAGGAGGATAGGATCGGATGGGATACCTACCGACCGCTTTTCTGGCTGACAAATGAAGACAAACGGCAGTATGTGGAAGCGTACCAGATCGCCCACAGCGCATGTTATACCCGGTACCATTTAAGGCGCACGGGCTGTGCCGGCTGTCCGCTTGGACGGGATATCCAGGCAGAGCTGGAAGTAATCCGGGAATTTGAGCCGAAATTTTATGCAGCGTGCATGCATACATTCGGCGCTTCTTATGAATTAACTGAGCGGTACCGGAAGGTGAAGGCAGAACAGGTGTAACTCAACTCATCAGTAAATGGAGTGTTTAGAGAGCAGAAATAGGATGGTGGTTAGAGACGTACCTACAATTTTATGGGTATAGGCCACGCAATACTAATTTAAAGGCATATAAGACATCAAGGCAGGGCGAATATAGCCCTGCCTTCGTTTGATTCAAAACAACACACGCTTGTGATTTTTAGTTATGAGCAGGAGTACTCAGGCCAGCTCAAAACTTACTTTTTAAAAACCGCCTCAAAATCCCCTGAAAATGCGAGCGGGCACCAATTACATGTAAATAGAGCGTATCGCAGAACGCACTCAGTAAATTAGCGAGGGGAAATTTTTAAAGAAAGTAAATAAAAGAATCGCAAGATACTTTGAAATTGCTATTTTTTAAGATGCCTCAAATATCAAATTACAATTACTAAAACGATATTTTATATTTCACATAAAATCACGATGCATTATGACGCCTTAAAAGTAATTATCACCACATCGTAAAACATTGTGCATTAGCGATAATATTTAAGGGTATACCTAAGCATTTGATGGCAAAAATGATGAATTTCTATCGTCCGTGAAAAAAATCCACTAAAATCCAACTCCAATCACCAATACGAAGTAGGGTAATCGAACACAGTGAGGACGATCGAGTATAGCGCTGATTTGTTACCTGGACATTACTTTATAAAGATGCAAGGAAATGTAAATGCTAAATACATGAGGATCATAAGTGTTAGCTAATATCGAGGCAAATTTTCTTATTCCGCCTCAAAATCACCTATAAATATGAATTGGCATCAATTTAAGGATGGAGGAGAACAAGTAAATATCAAAGATAGAGTGTCCAATGATACCCAACGAGGGACGGATACTTATCCAACTCCAAGGCATATTCTTTTGCAAAGCCGAAATTCGATTATTTGGGAACTGACATTTATTTCACCAAGTTGCATCAATATACTGTTAATGTCACCACAAAAAAGTAAAAGACAAGGAAAGGAGTGTGAGTGAATGGACAGCGCAAGAGGACCGTAGAATTGATGTGTTGCTATATAATATCATTTTGTACATATGCAAGGAGTCCAATAATGAAGAATTTAATCGTATTGTCTATTATAATAGTTATCAGTCTTGCTAGTCTGGTACAGATGTTCTTAAAATTACGAACGATTCAAACGCGTATCGGAAAGAAGACCGAAGAAAATGCAGAAAAAAGATCAAACCTCTTTAGTGAAATTGGTTGCAAGGATATACCTCAAAAAAGAGTAGCAAGCGATATGTTGCGTTCGGAATATAAATGCTACAAATTCTTTTTTAAAATGCCCCCAAACGAACAAGGCCCCAAAAGTATTAGATATTTCGAATATCAAGCTTATCAGACGGAAAATTGGTATTACTTTTTTGTGATGAATGAATGCTCACTTCGAAATTTAGCATATTATTTAGACTACGGCGACACCTTGATTGAGATCCAAAACGATGAAGAACTAATAGATGATGCTTGGAGAGGCGATCGAGGATGGAAGTCCCCCAAAATAAAAACGGGGAAAATTTATGAGCTAGACAGCACGGTCTTTCAAGATTTATTAAAAAAAGTCATTCTGCGGACAGCACCATCACAATTAACTGAAAAAGATATTAGAAATATTAGAGATATCATGGAAAAATTGATATTGCGATTGTCTATTATCAACGTATTCTGGTTGGAGCGTTTCTTAAAGACTGAATATGGTTTTGTACTTTCCAATGACCATAAAGTGCAAATGGCGAATTATTGTATAGCATCACTTTCGCGTATGACATATAACAATCGTAGAGAACAAGCGTCGAATATCATCGAGCAGTTAGAAGAATGGTTAGCACAATAAGCTCGGCTTGTGGAGACATTCCAAATATGGTCAGTCATGGGCAATGAACTCAATCGCAGAATTTACTTACCTGTTTATAAAAATCAAAGAGGAGCCGGAGCAATCCGGCTCCTCCAAGTATGTGTCTGCAAACGCATACCCCAATTGTTATCTGCAATACTATAGGCAGGTAAAATGCGCAAGCATTATATGGAATTTTATAGTGGATTGGGTTACCGGATTGGAATGCTATGTTTTTTTCAGCCAGTGACGATTCGACTGTGTGCTACATACTGAAAGCAGCAAACACAAAGGAGGGCATTTCTATGGCAACACCAGATCCAGAAGAACGGAAACTGATTGAACATTGTAAGAATTATATCGTGGCCTGTGGGGTCCTGCGCGGGATCCAGTATGAAAACATCGCTTCCATGCAGGACGCGATCAAAAAAATAGCGGATGCCTACCAGGTGGATCTGACGGTCGGGGAGGGCCGGATGAAATTTCGGGAGAGCTGCAGGAAAGCAGCCTATGAATACCTGGAGGGAGAGGGGATCATCGCAAAAGATGATGTTTTAAAGAAGAACCCGGATGGAACCGATAAGGTCACCTACCATATCGTACCGGGAAAGGAACAGGATTACAAAGACGCCATCTACCGGGCGGAGTATCAGCGGAAGAACGCGAGAAACCTGGGGCATTTCCTTGCCGCGGCGGAAAAGGCAAAGGATACGGGCGATTTTCTCATGAAGTGCGTCCATGTCATAGGACTGTCCCCACAGCCGGCTATCAAACTCTTTGGTCATGTGACGGCATTCGCTTCCAAGATATCCGATATGGCGGACCAGTTCGATGAGACGAAAGCGGATATCGTAAAGCGTGCCGCACAGGCAGCGTCGAATGCAGTGTACGGGACGGCAGACCATGCCGAGGAACTGCAAAAGGGCGTCGGAAATGCAAAGGATGTTGCTGCACAAATCGCAAAATCCGCAGATGAGATTCTATACAAACAGGCATGCGTCCCGACAAATTCCATCCAGGAAGCCCGTTTTACGAAACGGATGGGGAAATCGGCTGATAAAGCGTATGAACGCGTCATGACACCGCATCCGGAACGAAGGCAGAAGCTCTGGGAGATGGCGGAGACCCTGCGCCATATCACGGACGGACGCCAAGAGGATATCTTTGCGGCATTTGCGGATCTGGATGAAGTGCTCCGCCCCGGACAGAAAAAGATCACAAAAGACGATATCAGCCAGACAGCGAAGGACGATACCCGGTTCCGGCTGGGCGATGTGAACCCGTTTTTAGAATCCGTCTGCCGGACACCGGAGCTGCTCAAAAACCAACTGATGGCCATGAGAAGTTTCCGTTTCTTAGACAAGCTGACAAAACGGCGGTCGGAGCGCCTTGCAACGTGTTTGATGCCGGAGCCCGTCTTCCTCTGGTACCGGAACCGCCTGGCAAGAAAGGAATCCCTCCATTATGAACGTACCATGCAGAAAGAATCCGTCAAAAACAGTCGTTTTGACCAGGCACAGATCGGGATCGCGCATTTCAATGCCACTCATCAGGAGCAGGGCAGTGCCCAGGCCAGGGGAGAGAACTACGCGTACGAATACGCAGGCTTAAACGTATACCGGTGCGGCCGGTCCGGGTTCCTGGTATCCTCCATGCATCTGTTCCGTATGAATACCTTAGACCGAATTTGGGCGATGGCATACATGAAAGCCGGGATGATCGAAAGCGTGCAGGGTGTCCGCTACCTGGGAAGGCCAAAGGATGAGGCCAGCATGGGGTATGGACGCAGCGAGGTACGCCGGAGAGCGGAAGCAGTCTTCCATTCCTACGTGGACGGGAAACCGATGCATGAATTAAGCCGGGTCTGCGATCAGATGGAAGCGGACTTTATCGAAGAACATTCTGCCATGATCGACCGGATCGCGGCGGAACGGGAACGGCAGGGGCTGACGCCTTTGCAGGAAGTGTCCCACCTCAATGAGAATTTCGATAATGCCAGGGATGACGGCAAAAAAGATCATGCGGATGTGGAAGTCGTGGACGCGGCAGAGATCGACGGGCTGGATGTCACGGCTCTTCGCAAAACACTCGGGAAGGACGGCTTTTTCATCCGCGACAACGGGAGCGTGGCACTTTATCTCTTCCAGGAGGATAAAGGTGTGGTCGCACTCGTGGATGAATGGGAGAACGTCACAGACATGCGCCTGACCCTGGACGGATATCATCGGAACAATGAAACAAAAGATGTGTTTAAAAAACGTTACGCGGAAACGCGGGATGGATTACGGGCCGATTCCGCACTGCATCATGTCGGTGTTAAGATCCAGAATCAAGACGTGATGGAAATCCTGCGTGGACGATGGGAACCGTTTATCGCAGATGCGCTGAAAAACGGATGCGAAGCGCAGGCCAGAAGCACAGAGCGGGGGTCAGTTCTGGAACTGACGGACCAAAGGACCGGAGTATCCATGGAAGTCTGCGAACAGGATCCGGAGCCCGGATATCATGGAGCGACCGTGACGCGCTTCGCAAAGGAAATTGCCGAAAAAGAATTCCAAACCGTCATCCGGGAAGCGGGGCTTATAGGGGAAGACGTAAACCGTTGTATGGTTTCAACAGAGTCTCTGTCACCGACAGAACAGAAGATCCTGGCGGTAGCCGATCCGCAGAGACGACTGGAAGCACTCACAAAACAGGCGGAACGCTTCTTAACCCATGTGAATACAAAAGAAATCTTACATGCGGATCAGAGAGAGAGGGCAATCTCAGGGTTAAAGGAAATGCTCGCGCCGGAACGTGCGGATGAATTACGTACGATTTCGGAGCGCTATCAGCAAAAGCTGCGGGACTATCAGGAATTAAACCGGACGGATCCGTTATTGGCATATTGCAGGATAGCAATGCCGGACTGTGTTAGAAATGGAGATATGCTTGTTACGCATACGGCAGATGGGACTAAGGTGTGTATCGGAGAAGATATGCTGTCGGGAGGCCCTGTAAACAGCCGCGAAGGTAAAAGAACATACGCCATGATGGTGCAGTGCCTGAATGAATTCGAGCAGGAGATGCCAGACCAAGGCTCGCGAGATTTTGCGGAAAACGAACAAACCCATGATCGTGATCGGTAATGCAAAACTGACGAGAAGTGTTGTTTAGTGGGTGTTCCCGGGGAACACCCTGAAATTTTTTGGGTATTCTACAGTTTGCGCAATGCATAAAGAAAAATCTTAAATGGAGAAAACACAAATGCGATGAAAAGATGCAGAAAGGATGAGCATTTTGGAAGATAGAGAATTTATAGTAACTTTAATTACATCAATCGCAACGATTTGCAGTGCGTATTGTGCATATTTAGCCGCGTCAGCGAATAACAGGCATATACGCAAAATTATGAGATCAAAATATGACTTTGTATTCAAGCCAAATCAAGATAGTGGATTGACGGCAGAAGCGTATCGGAAAGAAGTAGATAAATATTTTAAAGAAACATTCGGCAAGCTAACGGAATCGAAATCGTTTGACGGGCAGACTTACTTTGTGGTTTCTTTGGGCGAAGACATAACAGATGAAGAAATACAAAGCATGCTGAACCTAAGAATGTATGAGAATGCAAAGTTATTTCAGTGTACATATACAACCAAAAGAGGGAAAAGACTGGAAATGGCACCACATACACTAAATGGCTCGTCTTTATTAAACATTTTACATTATCATCCGGGAAATCTCAAAAAGATATTCAGTTATACGGCATTAAAGCTTGTATATCCAATGGCTATATTTATCAGTGGATATATTTGTGCCTATCTCCAAAATACGTTTTTAATGCTTGCTGTAAGCGTAATTTTAATTATTATGGGATTTTGTGCGCATTGGTATTTGTACAAGAAAAAAGAGACGTACTTGCGAAAACTAATTGATGCGCGAATTGAAGATCACGACAAGAAAAAAGAAAGTGAAAAATATGGTTTTAAGGTATAGCCAAGTGAAAAATGGAGTGTGTGGATAAATCGTATGAGTAGAAAACTTAAGAAAAAGGGAAAAAATAACCGACAAAAGAAAATAACCAATGCAAAATATGATGCTTTATTTAAAAGGGATCACAAACAGAAGGATGAAGAAGATCGGGAAAAAATAACGGATGAAACGATGCAAAGAGAAGAAGATAATCCGACAGTTACCGTGACAAAAACTGCAAATAACTGGTTGGAGATAACGGCCAAATTTGCTTCTGTGTTAACTATACTCATTTCAGCATATACCTTTTTTATGTTATGGGCAACCGAACAATATTTAGAAAGATATCATATTGGCTATATCAATGCACAGTTGCCATCAAAAACCTTAATGCTCAAGGGCATTGTTGCAGCGTTCATGACAATAGCAATAACATTACTTTGGGAACCATATTATCTAAAACTTAGAAAGCAACGTTGGTTTATACAATTATTGTTGTATGCAGGTGCATGCTTCATTTTATTAGTCGGTATATTTTCAGAGAGTATGAGAAAATCTCTGTAAATAAGATTCTTCTATGATAATTAAGAGCGAT
>OIXA01003301.1_pt1 | contig 17114 bp, 15 predicted proteins | sample 1587721 | NCBI WGS metagenome assembly OIXA01 (sample SAMEA3888900, study PRJEB22519) | human gut metagenome | biome: human gut; feature: human-associated habitat; material: faeces | place: Denmark | collected 2013 | reverse complement strand
TACCTGTCTGTGCCTGTCCGACCACATCTCGGTCGTCCATAATAACCGGAATAGCTGAAGCCTGAATAGGAGATGCCTCTTCAAACCCCATATCTTCAACAGCTCTTAATATTCTCTCATCTAAATTTAATTCTTCAAATTTCATTAATTCTCCATTCCTGCTCTGTAAAAAGCAATCTTTATAATCGATTTATTTTACACAATTATGCTTATAAAGTCAAAATGTTTATTATTACATACAATTCAGACACTCAATATATCCATTGCCTTCCTATGCATATTGCAAATAAAGCATTTTCCATTTATAATAAAATATTAGTGTGGCAGACAAGTCTTTTACCTGTCACCATGTATAAGCAAATTTTCAAAGGACGGATATAAAAATGATTTTATCATGTAACCATATAAGCAAATCGTTTGGCACTGACCAGATTATAAATGACTGCTCATTTCACCTTGAAGAACGTGAAAAAGCTGCCATAATCGGAATCAATGGTGCCGGAAAATCTACTCTTTTAAAAATCATTGTCGGTGAACTTCCCGCTGATTCAGGAAATGTGACTGTCTCCAAAGGAAAAACTCTCGGTTATCTTTCACAGCACCAGAATCTCTCAACTGACAAGACTATATATGATGAACTTCTGTCTGTTAAACAGGATTTAATTGATATGGAAAATACTATCCGCAGTCTCGAAATACATATGAAAGATGTTACAGGCGATGAGCTTGACAACCTGCTTTCACAGTATACAAGGCTTAATCATGAATTTGAGATGAATAACGGATATGCATATAAAAGTGAAGTTACCGGTGTCCTTAAAGGTCTTGGATTTGGCGATGAGGATTTTTCTCTTCATGTAAACACACTCTCAGGCGGTCAGAAAACGCGTGTTGCACTTGCAAAACTGCTCATATCAAAGCCTGACATCATCATGCTTGATGAACCTACCAACCATCTTGATATGGATTCTATTGCATGGCTTGAAAATTATCTTCTCACGTATAATGGAAGCGTCTTAATAGTTGCACATGACAGGTATTTTCTTGATAAAATTGTCACAAAGATTATCGAGATTGACAACACTGCCGTCACTGTATTTTCCGGCAATTATACAGACTATGCTGCCAAAAAAGCTGTTCTTCGCAACATGAAATTAAAAGAATACCTAAACCAGCAGCGTGATATCAAACACCAGCAGGAAGTAATCACAAAACTGAAACAGTTCAACCGTGAAAAATCAATCAAACGTGCAGAGAGTCGTGAGAAAATGCTTGACAGGATTACGCCATTGGACAAACCGGTTGACAGTACGAAAGAAATGCATTTTACGCTGGAACCATCGCAGATCAGCGGAAATGATGTTCTTACAGTGGAACATCTCTCAAAGCAATTTGACAGTCAGGTTCTTTTCAGTGATATCAGTTTTGAAATCAAACGTGGCGAACATGTCGCTGTGATTGGTGATAACGGAACCGGAAAGACAACACTTTTAAAGATCATTAATCAGGTTATTGCAGCGGATCAGGGCGAATTCACACTTGGATCCAAAGTGACGATTGGTTATTACGACCAGGAACATCACGTACTTCATGATGATAAGACCATTTTTGATGAGATTTCTGATGACTATCCTGATCTTACCAATACACAGATCAGAAATACACTCGCTGCATTCCAGTTTACCGGAGATGAAGTGTTCAAAGAAATTCATACGTTAAGCGGTGGAGAAAAAGGCCGCGTATCACTTGCCAAACTTATGCTTTCGGAAGCAAATTTTCTAATCCTTGATGAGCCGACCAACCATCTGGATATTACTTCCAAAGAAATTCTGGAAGAAGCATTAAATAACTACAGCGGAACGATACTTTATGTATCCCATGACCGTTATTTTATCAATCAGACAGCCTCCAGAATCCTTGAACTGGTGAATCAGACATTTGTTAATTACATCGGAAACTACGATTATTATCTGGAGAAAAAAGAAGCACTGACACTTGCTTATGCTTCTGGAAATGAAACAAATGCAGAAAATGTATCCAATTCAGGCAATTCTGCTGCATCCACTCCTGCTTCGGATTCAAAATTAAGCTGGCAGGAACAGAAGGAACAGCAGGCACGTGAACGTAAACGTAAAAATGAGTTGAAGAAAACAGAGGAAGAAATTGCAAAACTTGAAGATCGTAACACAGAGATTGACGAGGAACTGACGAAAGAGGAAGTTTATTCGAACTCTATTGAGTGCCAGAAACTTTCAACAGAACGTGCTGCAAATGAAGCAAGATTAGAAGAATTGTATGAATTGTGGGAAGAATTAGCAGAATAATGAATCTGCATAACAGTAATCGCCTGACAGCTACTACTTATGGTAACTGTCAGGCGATTTGTTTTAAGATTACATTTTCAAATTTAGTCAAACTTGAATCGGGATCAAGGTTTGTTTCTATACTGTACCGGTGTGATATTATACAGTTTTTTAAATGTTCTGTTAAAATGCTCTACATTCTGATATCCCACAGATTCTGCAATACTTTCTACAGTTGCACTGCTGCTCTTAAGCATTGCTCTTGCCTTTTTCATACGAATTTCTTTCAGAATATCTCCAAATGTCATTCCTGATTTTTCTTTAATGTATTTTGACAAATATGGTTTTGAAAGGAAGAACTTCTCAGCAAGATCGTCCAATGTAACTTCTTTATAATTTGCGTAAATATAATTTGTAATATCTAATAATCTTTCATCCTTGCATGTCTGGGATCTCTGTACGCTATCCAATTTATTCACTGCAACAACGAGTGCTTCAATAGATGCTTTGATAATATCGGCATCAACTCCGACACCCCAGTAACGCTTCTTATTGGAAATAACACCGACATAAGCAACAGCTCTGGAAGAAGATCCTTTTGTCAAAGAATGCTCCTCGTAAAATGCAAGTTCAAATTCGATATCAAAATAATGCTTGATCGCATTGCTGACAGCATCCAGACGTCCGTTTCCAACACCTGTGATCTTGCGGTTACTTCCATTGTGGTGAATCGTTGCTTCTGCGACAATTCCATCTTCTTGTTTAAAGTGGCATTCATCAACACTGAAAATTGGTTTCGCATTGATGTAATGGTCTTCAAAGATATGATATACATTGTCTGGTGTAAGTTCTTCGTGAGCCTTGTCGGAAACATCTTTTACAAGATATCCGACTTCTTCTCTCATCTTTTCCGGTAAGCTGATTCCAAAGCTCTGCTTCAGGATATAGTTTACGCCACCTTTTCCTGACTGGCTGTTAATACGAATTACATCGGAATCGTATCTTCTGCCAACATCCTGTGGATCGATCGGGAGATATGGAACAGTCCATGTCTGACAGTCATGCTCCTCTCTCCAGGTCATACCTTTCGCAATCGCATCCTGATGTGAGCCAGAGAATGCTGTGAATACAAGATCTCCTGCATATGGCTGGCGCGGAGAAACTTTCATTCTTGTCACGCGTTCATAGACTTCACAAATGTCACTCATATTAGAGAAATCAAGTCCCGGATTCACACCCTGAGAAAACATATTCATTGCAAGTGTAATAATATCTACGTTACCTGTTCTCTCTCCGTTTCCGAACAATGTTCCTTCAATTTTATCAGCACCGGCAAGGATTCCAAGCTCAGCATCTGAAACTCCTGATCCTCTGTCATTGTGCGGATGCAGAGAAAGAATTACATTCTCTCTGTCGCGCAGATGCTTGTTAAAATACTCTACCTGACTTGCGAATACATGAGGCATAGCATTTTCCACTGTTGTAGGCAGGTTGATGATTGCTTTGTTATCAGCTGTTGGCTGCCAGATCTCAAGAACTGCGTTGCAGACTTCCAAGGCATAGTCAACTTCTGTTCCCTGAAAACTTTCCGGACTGTACTGGAATGTAAAGTTTCCATCTGTTTCTTCTGCTAACTCTTTCAAAAGCTTTGCACCGTCAATTGCAATCTGTTTTACCTGCTCTTTATCTTTCTTAAATACCTGTTCTCTTTGTGCAACAGATGTTGAATTATATACATGGATAATAGCATGTGGAGCACCTTTGACAGCGTCAAATGTTTTTCTGATAATATGCTCTCTTGCCTGTGTCAGAACCTGGATCGTAACGTCATCCGGAATCATGTTCTGCTCGATCAATGTTCTTAAAAACTGATATTCCGTCTCAGACGCAGCCGGGAATCCAACTTCGATCATCTTGAATCCTACATCCACAAGCAGCTGGAAGAATTCCAACTTTTCATCCAGACTCATCGGCTCGATCAGCGCCTGGTTACCATCTCTCAAGTCAACACTGCACCAGATTGGTGCTTTGTCAATTGAATCTTTCTTTACCCAGTCATAACATGGCTCAGGTGGCATAAAGTAAGTCTTTTCGTATTTCCTCCAGTTTTCCATAATGTGTACCTCTCTTATATTTAATCAATTTAGTTGTTGTTTTTTAACACTCGTTTATATTAGCACAGGAAAGTCTTAGATTGTAGTGACTATTTTAATCACCTCGCTTGATCTTTTTTAATATTTCCTGCTTTTTGGTACGAATTTTGTATAGAAAACAGGTGGAAAATATATTCCACACATTTTTTGAAGGTTCTCTTTTCTGCATTCTGTGTTGTATAGACTGGATATTCACGGATCAATTTGTCATTTAACGTGCAGCGAATCCTGCCGACTTGCATTCCTTTCCTTACAGGAGCATCCAACTGATCAGGAATCTCATAGTCAACAGAAATCGTTTCATCTTCTTTCAATAGGAAAGAAATAGGTCTCAGATTTGCAGTAAGAGGAATTTTGGTTCCGTTTTTACCGGGATAAGCTATCGTATCTGAATGTGCCTTTATCCCATTATTAATAAATATCTGCCGGACAGGTAATTCAATTTCAAATGTCTTATATTGATAATGATCCAAAGCATAAGTCATAAGAGTTCTCATATCGGACCATTTATAACTCTTATTATTTGGCCATCCGCAGGCAAGGAGTGCAACAATAAATGTCCGTGCATCTCTACGCAGCGCTCCGACATAACAATATCCGGCATCTGAAGTAAATCCTGTTTTTCCGGAAAGAGCACCGTCCATCATATTTAAGAATGCATTATGATTATAACAGCTGAACGACCGTTTTCCTTCAACATCTTGAAACTGATAGGTTTCGGTACGCGTGATCGTAAGAAAATCTTCCTGTTTCTTAGAATCCATAATACAATAACGCATGATCCTTGCAAGATCTTCTGCTGTAGTGTGATGGATTCCATTTGAATCTGCTGCATCCAATCCATTCGGTGTGATAAAATAAGTAGAATAACAGCCGATCGTCCGCGCTTTTTGGTTCATCAGATCTGAGAATTTCTCTACACTTCCGGCAACAGCTTCTGCAATTGCAACCCCAGAGTCATTATGTGACTCCAGCATTAAGGAATAAAGAAGATCTTTTAAATAAAACCGTTCTCCTGCAACCATTCCAAGATGTACCTTTGGCTGTGCAGCAGCCTGATCGCTTACTGTAACAATCTGATTTTCTGAATCAATTATGCCGCTCTCTAATGCAAGAATACAAGTCATAATCTTTGTTGTACTTGCCATTGCCCGTTCTTCCTGTCCATTTTTGGAAAATAAAATACGCCCACTGTCTGCATCCATTAAGACGGCAGACAGGGCGTATAATTGTTTTAGCTCATCTGGAACTACCTGACGTTCGTTAGAACTGACATTTATCTTCCAGTTTTGTCCTACATGATCAGATGTAGTTCCAAAAACATGAAACGGAAAAGAAATTCCAATGATCATGCTGACAATCAGTATGCGAACAAAGAATAAATAGATTCTGAAATACCACTTTTTAAATTCTATCATCAATTGATTTCCTGTTTATATTGGAAGCTCCATTCTTCTTTTAATTTTATGATTCCAATGCAAGTTGTAGAATTCAAAAATCAAATGTCCATACGGATCTTTGCCTCATCCTCTGCTTCTTCTTTGAAATGTTCCAGCTGCTCCGGATTCAATGACGGAAGATCATCAATCGACGGTACACTGAATCTTCTTAAGAATTCTTCCGTCGTGCCGAAAAGAATTGGTTTTCCAGGTGCATCAAGTCTTCCGACTTCTTCTACCAGACCATATTCCACAAGTTTATTTACTGCATGATCAGACTTTACTCCACGGATCTTCTCTACCTCGATCTTAGTGATCGGCTGTTTGTATGCAATGATTGACATTGTCTCAAGAAGAACGTCCGTCAGAGTATATTTCTTTGGCTGCTTTGCCACACGGATCAGATAGTCATACATTTCCTTCTTTGTACACATCTGATAAGACTTGTCCAGTTCAATGATGCGGATTCCTCTGTTCTTTGATTCGTATTTCTTCATCAGATCCTGAAGTAATTCTTCGGTTGTCTGCTCATCCTGTTCGATTGCTTTCGCAATTTTACTTAGTTCAACAGACTCTCCCATTGTAAATAAAATAGCTTCAATTGCAGCCTGAAGTGTTTTTACTCCTGCCATTTACACTACGTCTCCTTTTCTCTCAATCATGATCTCACCACAAGTAGATTCTTGTTCAACATAAATTTCACCCAGCTTCATCATTTCAAGAATCGCAAGAAATGTAACAACAACATGCATTTTACTCTTCTGCTTCTGAAGAAGCTGACGGAAACTGAACCGGCGGTGTTCCTGTAAATAATCACGCACATAAAGGAACTTATCTGTGAGTGAAACTTCCTCTTTCTCAATCTTGCCAAATTTACTTCTTACCGGATCCACTTTATCTGTCTGCCGACGCATAACTTCCTGAAAAACTTTCTTTAACTGTACCATTGTCAGATCCCCAAGTAAAAGGTCAAGATCAACTGGCTCTACATATTCCAGAACTTCTTCCGGAATTGTCGGATTCTTATATAAAATCAGATCCGCATCTACCTGACGGTCTCTGAGCTCATAAGACATGTATTTATACATTTTATACTGTAGCAGCTGTTCAACCAGTTCCTGCCTTGGATCTTCTTCCTCTCCGTCTTCTTTGACTTCTTTTGGAAGAAGCATCTTGCATTTAATATCCAACAACGTCGCTGCCATAACAAGAAATTCACTCATCACATTCAGATCTTCCCGTTGCATCTGACGGATATATTCCATGTACTGATTCGTAATCTCCACAATGGGGATATCGTAAATATCAACTTTATTCTTCTCAATCAGATGAAGGAGCAGATCCAACGGTCCTTCAAATACTTCCAGTTTTACCGGTATTCCCATAATAATCTCCTTTTATCTGCAAAGGGTGATTGCAATCACTTCTGCCGGATTGAACAGTCTCACATTAAATGTATGCGTTCCAAGCCCTTTGCTGACGATGATCGTCTGTTCTCCCTCCACGGTCATCTCTCCTGAATATTTTGGAAAAAGAAATGCCTGCGGAGTGATCACGCCGCCAATTCCCGGCAAGCGTACACATCCTCCATGTAAATGTCCAGACAAAATCAGATCGGCACCCCATTCCTTATAAGCTTCCATATAGGATGGATTGTGGGCAAGCAGAATGTGATAACTGTTGTCTGCGAAATTCTCTGTTGTCTCCTGCTGTTTTTCCTGATTTCCTGTAGTATGCTTTTCTCCCAGGCATCTGCGTACATCTTCAGCGGTGACATCCGCCTTGCGGAATTTTTTATTCACAATCAGTGGGAGTTCCAATCCGCTGATATGAATCTGTTGATTTCCCAACAGAATATCGCAACTTTCATTTTCCAGAAAACGAACCCCTTCTGCCTGTAACTTTTTACGATACTCTTCGTAACACAAAGAATAGTTTTCCTGATTCTCTTTGATTCTCTGTTCATGATTTCCACTCGTATAATAAACCGGGCAGAGCTGCGGCAGACGACTGACAAAATCCAGTGCCTCTTGGTATCGCACGTCATTTTTTGCCACCAGCATATCTCCGCCAATTAAAATCAGATCCGGCTGTTCTGCTTTTATAGCTTCGAACAATTTATTGTTCTTCTTACCATAAACATGGTTGTGCATATCACTTAAAAAAATAATTCTGTTCACTGGGTCTTTTTCGGCTGTACAAATTATCTTTGGTGAATGTACTTCGTAATGTGTTACACAAAAAGAATGCTGCTCCCGATACATTTCTGCTAATATAACCGCGCACACAATCAGAAAAAGAACTGTGAAAAAACCTAGGATGCTCATATCGTATGTATCTCAGACATCTCAGCTTCTGCAATCGCCACACCGGAACTTGATCCAATACGGTCTGCACCTGCATAAAACATCTTCCGTGCATCTTCCAGTGTATGAATACCACCGGATGCCTTTACCTTCATGTCAGAGCCAACCGTACGCTTCATAAGAGAAACTGCTTCTACAGTTGCTCCGCCGGTTGAGAAACCGGTAGAAGTTTTTACATAGTCTGCACCTGCATCACGGCTTACAAGACAAGCCTCCTGAATCTCTTCGTCTGTAAGCAGACATGTCTCAAGAATCACCTTTACAATCACGTCATCCCCGGCAGCAGCTACAACTGCACCGATATCTCTTCTTACATAATCCCAGTTTCCACTCTTCAATGCCCCAATATGGATAACCATATCCAGCTCTTCTGCGCCGTCTTTCACTGCTGCTGTTGCTTCTGCAATCTTCGCAGTTGTTGACATTGCTCCTAACGGAAAACCAATCACGGTACATACTTTAATTCCTGTATTTTTCAGAAGAGAGGCACAAAGCGCAACACAACTTGAATTCACACAAACAGAATGAAATCCGTACGTAACTGCTTCCTCACATAATCCACGGATATCTTCCTCTGTTGCATCTGCTCTTAATAATGTATGATCAATACGTTCTGTAATCATTAATTTAATCTGCCTCCTGTATTTTTATATCCATTGCGGGTAGTAAAATTTCATGAAACAGACTGAAAATTATTCTGAGCTACCCGCATTCGTACCCTTTATTATAAAACATTTTCCATGTTCCCGACAAGTGTTATAATAATTTCTTCCAAATCTTTTTTAGATAATCTCCAAAATCTGCTTTTTCCACAGGTGTTGAAGCAATCAGATTTACGGATCCGATTTCTTTCCCGTTTATCCGATAACAAATCCGGCCAACTGTGTCCCCTTTTTTCACAGGTGCTTTTACTTCATCTGGAATTTCTGTTATTTCTTCGACTTTCGATAAATCGGATCCTTCCGTATCTACATAAGTAAATCCTTCCTCATATTGAATCTTTAGATGATCTTCTTTGCCACCTTTCACCAGAACCACTGGCAGTTTCCGTTCTTTTGCTTTATAAATCTGACATTTCCCAAATCCATAATTCAATAAGGTTACCGCATCCTTAAAACGGCTTTTTGAATCTTCAGCGCCCATAATTACTGCGATCAGATCCACACCATTCTTACTTGCCGTTGCCGATACACAGAACTTTGCCTTTCCGGTGGATCCGGTTTTCAGACCAGTGGCATATTCGTACTGCCGGATCAGCTTATTTGTATTCGTCAGGCCAAATTCCGAAGATCCACGGGCAGTTGTATGCGTGATATTTTCCATCCAGACCGTACAGTAGTCCTTTATCTGCGGATATTTGGTCATCAGTTCCCGCGACATGAGTGCAATGTCTCTGGCACTCATCTCATGGCCATCTGCATCTAATCCGTTGCAGTTTACGAAGTTTGTATGTTTCATTCCAAGTCCTTTTGCCCGCGCATTCATTTGTTTTACAAATTCTTGTTCATTACCGCAGATACATTCACTCATAGTTACACATGCATCGTTTGCGCTTGCGATAGAAATGCATTTTAGCAGCGTACCTACCGTCTGCATCTCTCCAGGTTCCAGGAATACTTGAGATCCTCCCATAGAAGCTGCATACTCGGAAGTTGACACTTCCTCATCAAGTGATATGGTTCCGTTTTCTAATGCATCAAAGATTAACAACATTGTCATGATCTTTGTAACACTTGCCGGTGGCCGCGCAGTATCTGCATCTTTTTCAAATAAAACCGTTCCCGTAGACATTTCCATAAGAATACCAGACGGCGCACTTATTTCTACTTCTTCTGCGTGGACTACAGTTGTCGGAAATGTACTCCTATACAGCAGAAAAATACTCAGCAGAATCACTGTAAAACCTTTCTTCATCTGCAATTCCCCCATGGACTATTCTTTTACCAGTATAGTAGCGATGAAGGGGAAATATGTCTGGAGAGAATTGACTTTTCAATTTTACAGGCGTATATTAGAAGTACTGTCCATTTTCTGTGATTTCAGAAAGATGGAATCTAATATTAGGAGGTCAAAATGAGCTCACGCACTTATTACGATATCTTAGGTGTATCCAGAGATGCGACTCTGGAAGAAATTACTTCAGCGAAAAATGCATTGGCTAAGGTCTACCATCCGGATGCCAATATGCATAAAGATATAGATACAACTGCTTTTATGCAGGAGATTCTGGAAGCCTACCGGGTTCTTTCCAATCCGGCGAAAAGAAAAGCTTATAATCTGGAAATTTTTGGAGTTACAGACCGTGTTTTTAAGACATTTAAACTTACGCCGGAAGATGAGAAAGAATCCGTTTCTTTCGTGACTTACTGGAATGCAGCAGTGCAGCTCCAGGATATCATTGATCAAAGTGTTCGTGTAATGGAACGTGCTTCCAGGACAAAGACACTCTCTCAAAAATTAATGAAAAAGCTTGGGAAAAATGATCCGGATGAGATGCACCGTGAACGCCAGCTCAGTCGCCTATCCATGCAGGCAATGCGTCAGATTACCACATTGAAAATGGCAGGAATTCCAAGCGAATACTGGAATATAGATGCCATGAACTGGGTACTGGTCCGTTGGGGACAAAGACAGGATACAGATTTCCGAAGTTTGTTCAAACGATATGATATCTACGTGGAGAAACACTATTCCGTTTCTGAGAAGAAAAAACTGCATGCATATAAACGTCAGTTTCATCACAATTTGAAAAAGCTTCTTTCCTATGCATTGGAGGCATAATAGACAGGGAGAAATATTTCCGGTATATTTATTAGAAGAATGAGGTACATCATGAAAATAAGAGTAGCATTTGTATGTTGGGGGAATATTTGCAGATCGACTTTAAGCGAAAGCGTGTTTACCTATAAGGTAAAAGAAAAAGGGTTGAGTGATCAGTTTGTAATAGACAGTTTTGCGACAAGCACAGAAGAAATCGGAAATCCACCGCATAGAGGTACAGTAAACAAACTAAAAGAAGTTGGAATTCCTTTAGTACCGCATCGTGCAAAACAGATTACATTTTCCGATTATGATAATTTCGATTATATCATAGGTATGGATTCGATCAATATAAAATATCTTAACCGCATGCTTAAAGGTGATCCGGATGGTAAAGTTTCTAAGCTTTTAGATTACACATCACGTAAAGGCGCTGATATCGCAGATCCCTGGTATACTGGGAATTTTGATGCAACTTACAGAGATGTAAATGAAGGATGCGACGCTTTATTGGCTTATATTTTAGAGCAAAAATAATCGAGGGGGCAGATTTTGCTCCCTCTTATCTATTCCACTTTTATTTAATATCTAATCCAAATCTGTAAATCTCACTGATCCTGGCTTGTGCCTGTTCAGATTCTTTTTTCTTGATAAGCTCGTTACGGTCACTTAAAATAGCAAGCATTTCATCCACAACTTCTACATCCGGCAAATCAGAATAATGGGATAAATATCCGATCATTCTTGTTGCTGTATAATCGGTATTCAGATTTCTGGTGACAAGATCACATAAATTCTCTGGGTAACCTCGTTCCATCATCAGATTGTAGAGCTGCATGCTGATTTCTGTTCTTGGTTTCATGGGTGTTCTCCTTTTTTTGTTGTAACCATTCTATCATGTTATGTCCAAAAAATCATCTATATTTACATGTAATATCTGCATAAAATCCCGTGGGTTATTTTCTAACCGTCTATGCCTTCCAACCCTTGGCTTAACAGTTATTGAGCATCCCTTAATTGCTCTACAACGCTGCATTTTGCTGCATTGTCATACATCATGCAGGGGATCAGCCACCCCAGCAGAAGAAATACCGGAATTGTCAGCAGGACAGGCAGAATGGTGAATCGATACTCAAAGAACCAGAACATACTGCCCAGCATTTTTCCTGCAAGAGGTCCCACCGCCAGCGACAGAATAAAAGCCACCGCTACGGAGGACATTGCGTAAAACAATCCCTCGTAGATCAGCATGGTTTTGAGCTGCCGGTTCGTCATTCCTACAGCCTGAAGCACAGCAAATTCACGGCGGCGGGAAAGAATACCGGTCATCATGGCGTTGAAGAAATTTAAGAGTCCCACCAGCCCAATGATAGCACAGAGGATACCACCTATCAGAAGGAACATCTGCCGGAACTGAGCAAATTCAGAGCGAGCCGTGGCCTTGCTTTCATACATCAAGGGCGAAAACTCACCGGCAGTGAGCTTCGATAGATATTGCTCTGCTTCGGCCTCGTCAACTTCGTCCGCTGTGTCGAACAGGTAGAGCATCGGAATGGCCGCACCACCGCTGTCCCTCTGTGCGGTATCCACAGACAAAACTGTCTCATATCCAATACCACCATAACGATAACTCATGGAATACGGAAGCTCTACCAAGGCGCAGACCGTGTACTCTACATCTCTGGCTCCATACAGTTTTTCCTGAAAGTACTCCTCCGGTGTATCTTCGGTGCGGAGTTCCCCGGTGCGGCTGTCGATATATTTCACATCGTCCGCATAGGTGGCGGTGATCGTGTCTCCCACCTTGGGGTAGTATTCAGGATTGGGCAGATTGCCGTAATCATCCAAAGAAACCGCAATGGCAATGGCGTTATTGTCCGGCTCCAGCATAGGAGAAATATCTCCGTCGAACACTTGCAGCTTGTCAAACAGGCTGTTATCCAGAGCCTCGATTCTGGTATCTCCCATCACCATATCGCCCCGGTGCTCCATGCGGCTCATATGGCTGTCCAACTGCTCAGCACTTTCGTACCTTGCATAGTCCTGCCGCAGAGCATCCTCCGTCATCCACAGGTAGGCGGGTTTTCGCACAGCATATCCCGTGCCGGAAAGACTGGCCTTTGTGTTTGCTGCGATCTCCTCGATCTGTTCTGGCGTGATGAATTCATCTGCCGGGTTGTAACGGAAATAGTCGGGCGTGCTGACGATAAAATCGGCGCAGGTCATGGCGGATACATACTTCTCCATGCTGAAGCCGCCCACAAAGGCACACAGCGCATTGAACAGTGTCACCGACAGTGCCAGAGACACCACCACCAGCACCGTCTTTTTCTTGTTTCGTCCCAGATTGGCAAAGGCCATCTGATGGAGCTTTGCTCCCCGGATGCTGCGCCGTTTTTTCTTGGTCTGCATCACATCCGTATATTTGGTAGCCTCCACCGGAGAGACCTTAGCTGCCATTTTTCCGGGCTTGGAACAGGACAAGAGCACCGTCAACAAGGCGAACAGCATAGAACCAAGGAAGATCACAGGCGATGTGCTGATGGTGGTGATGCCTGCATCCAACTGGGTGGAGCGCAAGACAACAGGCACCAAAACGGCGCCAATGCCGTAGCCCAGCAGCAGCCCCGCCGGAATGCCGATCAGACAAAGCAGAAGTGCCTGCTGGCGAATGATGCGTTTGAGCTGCCGGGGCGTTGTGCCAATGGTTTTCAGAAGTCCGTAAAACCGGATATCCCCTGCAACAGAGATCTGAAAAATGTTATAGATGATAAGATACCCCGTGAAAATCACCAGCAGCAAAAAAGCTGCTATGGCGATCATCAGCTCTGGATCGAGCTGCGACTCCAGCTGGGATGAGGTATATCCCCAGTTGACGCCGATCCGGACGCTGTTGGGATCGGTATAGCTGTCCCATGTGTAGCCAAGATCGGTATCCACCTGCTCCATCTGCCCTTGAATGTTTGTGCCGGAGGCCAGCATGACATTCAAATCGGTGCGGAAAGGCTGTAAACCTGTTTTCACTGCCTGCGCTTCGATGTCATCTGCGTAATCACGGCTGATGTTGATGTAGTGAACAGGCATTAGTTCATCATAGTCCCAATAGCCCACCAGCGTAAAGGTATCTGTTACAGTAAAGGCGGTTTGATCCTTGTCCGTAATGGAATAGGAAACCGTGACCTCGGCGCCCAGCTCCGGCGTTACGCCAAGCAGCTGCAACGCTGCCGTATCCATGGCTACCTCTTTGCCGCTTTCGGGCATCCGTCCGGTAGTAGGGGTTGCATAGCTCCATTTAGTGCAGTTGGCATCCATGTAGCTGATCTCTGCCGGTATTTTGGCAAAGACCCCCTCCGCAGTGATACCGATTACCTTCCGTGCCCCCGCAGCCTTCACCTTTGGGTGGGCAGCGATGCGTTCCGCCTGCTCGGGGGAAACATCCTTAAAGGTGCCATGCGCATAGCCGCCTACCTGCCGAAACTGGTAGGTTTCATAGCTGGCGTTCAACGACAAGACAATGGTGAACATGGACGTAAATAGCAGCGTTGTCAGCGCAATGGCAAAAATAGCGATCAGATTGCGGCGACGGTTCGCATAAAGAGATTTTAAGCTGAGCTTTCGAATACATTTTCTGTTTTTGACATTCATCGTAGCCACCTCCCGTTAGTTCTGGGAGACGATCCGACCATCTTCGATACGGATAATGCGGTCTGCCATCTGCGCAATTTCTTCGTTGTGAGTGATCATTACGATTGTCTGGGCGAACTTTTGACTGGTGACTTTCAAAAGGCTCAATACATCCTGGCTGGTTTTGGAATCCAGATTGCCGGTGGGTTCATCTGCCAGAATGATAGCGGGTGCTGCCGCCAGCGCACGGGCAATGGCTACTCGCTGCTGTTGACCGCCTGAGAGCTGATTGGGCAGCGCATCCAGACGATCATCCAGCCCAAGTGTCTGTACAATCTGCTGTACGAAATCCTTATTGACCTTGCCACCGTCCAGCTCAATGGGTAGAACAATATTTTCATACACATTCAGCACCGGAACAAGATTATATGCTTGGAACACAAAGCCGATTTTCCTGCGGCGGAAGATGGTCAGCGCTTCCTCCTTCAGGGAGAAAATATCCTGTCCGTCCACCATGACCGTGCCGCTTGTAGGGCGATCCAGCCCGCCCAGCATGTGCAGCAGCGTGGATTTGCCGGAGCCGGATGTGCCGACAATTGCAACAAATTCGCCCTTCTTTACACTTAAATCAACTCCATCCAACGCATGAACTGCGTTATTGCCGGAGCCATAAATCTTTTTCAGGTTTTTTGCCTGTAAAACTTCCATAAATGAGTACCTCCATGAAAAAATCTGTATGTATGAAAGGAAATGATCCTTTGATACATACAGATTATCGCATAGGAATCTTTCCACATTCTTTCCGGCGGAAAATGAAATCTAACAGTTTTGATAGAATTGTTGTTATTTCGGCAGAAATATGGAAAACGTACTTCCTTTTCCCGGAACGGAAGCAACCTTGATATAACCGCCCTCGCCGGATATGATCTGTCGGGCAAGGTATAAGCCGATGCCGACCCCTTCTTGTTTCTGCACACTATTTGAGCGGTAAAAGCGAGCAAATATCTTCGCTTGCTCACTTTCCGGGATGCCTGAACCGGTATCCGATATATCGATCCTTGCAAACATTTCATAGCTTACGGCAGAAATAGTAATGGTGCCATGCTCTGTATATTTGATGGCGTTGTCTACGATATTAGCCAGCGCTTCCGCTGTCCATTTGAAGTCGAATACAGCAAAAGCATCTGTATCCTGCATTTGCAAAGACAATCCTTTTTCAGAAGCCTTGGCAGTATATTGTTCTACCACACTTTCAAGCAGCGGCTGCAGCGCTGCTTGCTGAGGGGAGAGTGAAATGATCCCGTTTTCCAGTCTGGAAAGCTTTACGAGAGAATCGATCAGAAATCGCAGCTTTTCCGATTGTTTGTACAGCGCCTCCACATTTGCCTTCGCCGATGCAGGCAGAGTTTCCTCCATCAAAAGCTCGCTGTATAACAGCAGGTTTGCAATCGGCGTTTTCGTCTGGTGGGAAATGTCTGCAATCAAGGTTTTGATTTTGTCTTTTTCCTGCGCTATATTTTGAGAAGATGCTTCTGCTGCGGAAAGATAGTGCGCAAACTTCGTTTCCAATGCAGACAGCTGGCTTTCATCAAAATTGGTTTCAGAAAAGGAGCCGGTCATGGCAGCGTCCAGCATCCTTTCGATTTCTTCCATCGTTTTTCTGGCCTTTCTCCGCTCCCATAACACAACAGCTGCCGCCGCCAGAAAACACAGCAGTATGATCACAATGCCGGTTTTATTCATCTTTTGTCACCCAGCTATAACCGATTCCATAGACGGTTTTAATGTATTTCTGTGCGCCAAGCTTATCCCTCAGACGCTTGATCGTAACAGACAAAGCATTTTCATCCACATATTCTGCGCCATCTGTCCAGATCCGGTCTACAAGGTCTCCACGGGTCATGGTTCGGCCTCGGTTTTCAACAAGCAGACGCAGTAATTTTTGTTCTGTTTTGCTCAATTCCACTTTTGAATCTCCCACATAAAAGGTCATAGCCTCAAAGTCAAAGTGAAATAGATCCATATGGAACGGCGCATTTTTATGGTTTGACGCTTGCTTTCGCAGTTGGGTATTCACCCTTGCCCGCAAAACCGAAAGAGAAAAGGGCTTGGTAATATAATCATCAGCGCCCCTCTCCAGTCCGTCTACGATGTCCAGATCGGTGTCATTGGCAGTCAGCAGAATAACAGGAACTCCGGGCATGTTTTCCTTGACCTCCCGGAGCAGCTCAAGCCCACTGCCATCCGGCAGATTGATATCCAACAGGATCAGGGATACACCGCCGCAAAGCAGCTGCTCCTTCGCCGTTTTTAGGTCTTGGCAGGAAATGATCTGCCGAGCATCTGCTTTCAGCGCTTTGCATAAGCCTTGATTCAAGCCGATATCATCTTCAACAATCAGTAATTGCTCCATATATCTCACTCCCTCGTTATTCAAAGGCCACCATTATTTCCTTGGGTAATTTTTCG
>OIXA01003294.1_pt1 | contig 17151 bp, 9 predicted proteins | sample 1587721 | NCBI WGS metagenome assembly OIXA01 (sample SAMEA3888900, study PRJEB22519) | human gut metagenome | biome: human gut; feature: human-associated habitat; material: faeces | place: Denmark | collected 2013 | reverse complement strand
AGTGTAACAGTGGTTGAAGTGGTTGAGTGAAAAATCAGACAGGTCAATATGGCGGATGTTATATGTTGGAGAGAGGATGTTTTACGGAGGTATAGATGTGAGAAGGAATGAGAGGTGTTGCAAATATTATGTATTAAGGATTGACAGAGTATAAGAGGTATTAGTATAATTTAAATTAGTCTGAACTAACACAGCCGCAAATATAAATTAGTTCAGAGAAAAAACATATGAAGAAAGATACAGAGTTTACTGCCGGTACAGGAGATATTATGCCTTCTTCCAGGCGGGAAACAGAGGAAGATATGCTGGAGCAGTTTTGTATTCTGGCAAATAAACGGATGGAGATTACAGTTCCGGATATTTGCAGGCGTATGGATCTGACCAGAAGAGAAGTGAATTTTTATCTGAAGCAGATGGTGCTTCACGGATATATTCTGCCGCCTAAAGAAAAGGAAAATATTGTTCTTACGGAATTTGGCAGGATTACAGGTGAGGAATTCAGATACAGACATGAGATTTTTACTCAGTTTCTGCAATTTGTAGGAGTGCAGAGTGACAGGGCAGAGGAAGATGCCTGTCGTATTGAACATGTAGTCAGTGAGGAGACAGTTCAGCAGATTTGTAATTTTGTGGACTATGGAGATACTTTTGAGAGGATTCTGAAATATTCAGATCTGCGGACGAGGTATAATCCTGGTACTTATACGTTTATAATGGGAATTTACTATATGGAGAAAACCTGTCCAAGGAGGCTGGCTGTGGAATTTCAGCAGTTTTCTGAGAATATCCTGCTCCATGTGGAAAAGAAATACAGTTATTTTGAATTAATACGAACGAAAGATAAAGGCGATGGATGGATCTGGTATAAAGATCCTGAGCAGGGATGGATGCGGGCAGAACAGAAGGAGGGAAATCCGTGGATTCCGTCCGGAGTTTTTGAATTTTCTACAAGGAGACAGGATCCTGTGACGGAAGGAAATGTATTGATCGCATTTACCAGAGAAGGGGAGCGTCCCTTGGAATGGAACTGCCGGGAGCTGGATGTTCATATCTGGAAAGTAGGGGTGTAAGTATGGCAGATACAGAGTATGAAAATTTACTTCATCCGTCCATGCTGCAGATTAGCTATCTGTTGGAGCTGGAGAAAATTGGGAAAAAGCGTGGAAGTGTGGCGTTAATTGCGGATACCTGCGGTGTGAGTCACGGCCCGGTAAGCAGATTTTTTAAGGAGTGCATTGGCAGAGGATATCTGACAGAGCGGTATGAATTTACGGATGAGGGCGAACGGGCATTATTTATTTATAAAAAGATTCTGAGGGATGTACAGATATATCTGAAAAAGATGGAAATTCCTGAGATAGAGATTCCGGAGAAAACAAAGCAGCTGGTGGAAAATGTGGATTACGATCTGCTGCGCCTGATGACCAGGAATGCCGGACAGGTGAAAGAACAGAAAAATCATACCCAGAGTGAGGACATGGGAAAATATTTTCTGGAAAAAATTCTGGATAAGGGAAATTTTCAGGTGGGAATTGCCATTCATCAGGTGAGCAGAAACAGAGAGACTAAGCTTTCTATGGCTCATCAGGGTTTTGAACATCTGGCCTATATCCGTAATAATACCCGGGGAAGCTGGCTGGAACTGACCATACGGGAAATGCATGCCCGTTCCAGAATTGACGGGGCAGATATGAAAGGGCATTTGTCATCTCTGAAATATGAGAATCAGGGACAGCTTCACCAGGCTGCCATAAAAGATGGACATCTGAGGATTCCTTTAAGCGCCTGCAGATTTTTCAGAAGCAGGAGAGGAAATGTGAAGGGTACAGTTATGATCACAGTTACCTGCAGTGTTGGGAAGGCACATATGCCGGAAAGCACGGCATTGCTGACGTTTTGGATGTGAAATGAATTATTTGATATTGCCTGTTTAACCAGACTGCGGAGCAGATATTTGGTATGGGGATTTTCCTGGAAACGCAGGAGAATCCCTTTTCTAATAGAGAAAAACTGTGCGGAAAGAAAAATATAACAAAATTTGGCATATTTTGTGGAAAATATAAAAAAACTATAAATTGAGAGAAAGTACTGGAAATACGGTCCATATTGTGCTAAAGTCAAGATAAGCATTTTATTTCTATTATCTGCTCAGGCCTGAAGAGTCTGTCTGGATGCATTTCTGCCGTTCTGGCATTACAGGAAATCTCAATGCTTAATATCACAACTTAAAAGCAGGGAGATTTCAGAAGCGGAAATGCGTGCTGATTTCTCCCGGTTCGCAGGAGGAATCATATGGGAAATAAGGATACTCTTACGAAAGATTACATGAAGAATGCGGAAGTGTTTGCGGATGCATTCAATCATTTGATTTACCAGGGAAAAAAGGGCATAGAGCCGGAGTTGTTACATAGTGTGGATACAACGGAGGTGGCTGTGCCTTATGGAAAAGACAAAAAGAAAACAATACCGTATCCGGTGCAGAAGTACAGGGATGAACTGAAACTGTTCCATGCTATGGAGGATGGGAAGGCAGTGTATGTACTGCTGGGAGTGGAAAATCAGTCTGAAATACATTATGCCATGCCTATAAAGGATATGGTATATGATGCACTGGGGTATGCGTCGCAGGTTGAGGAGACAGCAAAGAAAAACAGAGAAGAAAAGAGGAAAGGGTCATCTGCGGAATTTTTATCTGGTTTTTATAAGGAGGATGTACTGATCCCGATAATTACTTTGGTAGTTTATTTCGGCGCAGACCAATGGAACGGACCGAGGAGACTGCATGAGATGTTTGACATGAAGGACGAAAAGATCCTATCCATGGTACCGGACTATAAGATTAACCTGATCGCCCCGGCAGAGATGAGTGATGAAGCGTTTGATCATTTTACAACGGATTTACGGGAAGTACTGTTGTTTCTGAAGTACTCAAAAAACAAAAAGAAACTAAAAGAAATCGTGGAAACCGATTCCGGATTTCATGAAATGGAAACCCAAACAGTGCTGATGTTAAACGAACTGACCAATGCGAAGCTAAAAATACATGAAGGAAAGGAGACTCAGAATATGTGTACAGCAATCGACGAGATAAGAGAAGAAGCGAGACTGCAAGGAGAATTGCGAGGCGAACAAAAAGGAAAAATAGTAGGGGCACTTTTGTGTGGGAAAAATGTGAAGGAAATCTCCGAATTACTTGGTGTTTCTGAGCAGAAGGTTTTGGAAGTCAAGGAGACAGAAGGACTGTAAATTTATTAAAAACGAAACGGATGCTATAAAAGAGTATCGTTTTATGAAGAATGTTATTGAGGAAAATTTTCAGTGAATTAAAAGCCGAAATTGAGAAATTTCGGCTTTTTTTAGTGCAAAAAAGTAGAAAAGTGTTGAATTTATGGGATTTTCTGGAAAGTGTAAATGGTTCCCACAGGGAACGAAACAAGAAAAATTAGTTGACACTAACCAAAAGCGTCTGTTAAAATTGCGCATGAAAAAGGAGTTAGCCAACAATAACCGGCGGCTGTGTTATTGTTGATGGATTCTGTAGCACTTTTAGTTGTGCTATTTGTAAAAGCATTGCTTTCGGAGTAGCCATGAGATTCATCATATGGATAGTATGGTTATTCCGAAAGAGTGTGCGGAAAAAAGAAAAAGGAGATTTTGACAGAAATGAAAAGAAAAGATTTGTGGGCGAGATTATCTTCTTGTACTATGGCAGCATTAATTGCGACTACCTCTGTAGTTCCTACATATGGAGCAGATTTTTCTGACGGGACTGTGATGGAGCAGACTCAGGAAACTGAGGATGTGGCTGAGGCAGACACTGTTGAAGGTTCAGCAGATGCAGTTGAAGAAACAGCAGAAACAGATGCTGCAGATGTTTTTACAGATGATGTACAGACTGAAGAATTCAGCAGCGATGTAGCTGTTCTGGCAGATAAGCAGGCTGAGGCACAGACAGGATTCGGTACAGCTAATACACAGCTGGCAAAAGGCACCTACACTGTGAAAGCATCTCTGATGAAAGGAAATGATCCTACAAGTGCATCTATGGCAGGTTCCTGCATCGCAGGAGATGCAACAATGGTTGTTGCTGAAGATGGAAGCGCTACAGTTACAGTACCGATCCAGTCAGTTACTGTTATGGGCATGACAGGAAACGCTGAGCAGTGGAAAATCTACAAAGGCGATACCACAACAGAAACAACAGATGCTTCTGCTACTACACGAGAAGACGGAAAAGTAAACAGCATCACATTTACAATCCCGGACAAGAGCCAGGACGGTGTTTATGTAAACATGTATATCGACCTGATGCAGACAACACAGGATGCATTCCTGAAACTGGACTATGCCAATGCACAGCCGGTAAAAGCACCGGTAGATACAGCAGCTCTGGAAGCAACCATCGCACAGGCAGATGCTCTGGATGAAATGTCCTATACAAAAGCATCCTGGGATGGAAACAAGGATGCGATTGAAGAGGCAAAAACAGCAGCGAAAGCAGCTCTGGAAGTAAAAGAATCTCAGGAGGCTGTAGATGCAGCGAATACTGCTCTGGCAGATGCAGTAGGAAAACTGGTTGAAGCAGGAGATCAGACAACACTAAAAGAAACTCTGGCCCGTGCCAAAGCTCTGAATGAAACAGATTATACTGTAAAAACCTGGAACTATGTAAAGAAATACATTGATCAGGCAGAAACAGTAATTGCCAACCGTGATACAAAACGAAATGTAAACAGTGCGAATTTCTCTCTTGACTTGTATATCGGAAAACTGGTTCCAAAATACAATACAGAGAAACTTGAGAAGAAAATTGCAGAGGCTGAAGCATTAAAGAAAGAAGATTATACAGCAGACAGTTGGAAACAGGCTGGGCTGGCCAGTGTGATCAATGCAGCTAAGGAAGTAATTGAAAACCGCGGAAATAAAGATGATGTTCATACTGTAATGGACAGACTTGAAACAGCAATGGATAAGTTAGTTCCTGCTTCTAATGAAGTGACAGTAGGACGTGGCAATTTCCAGAAGAAACTGGCACCTGGAACTTACAGTATTCCGGTTGAACTTCTGAATGGCGGAAAATCTGAATCAACAAATCAGTATACATCTGCCAATTATATGAGTCAGGTTTCCATGGCACATGGATGCTTCATAGATGATACAGCTACTATAGTAATTCACGAAGACGGAACAGCAACTTTCACAGCAGGAGTACAGGCAATCACAGCTATGGGACTGACAGGTGCAGCTTCTGACTGGACCATTTATGAAAGTACACAGGATTATCTGGATGGAATAGCAAATTCTTCTACAGGAGCACGATACAATGCACGTGTAGATGAGAGCAAAGTACAGGCAGGAAAGAAGAAACCATCTAAAATCAGCTTCACAATCCCGGATCTGAAACAGAATGTAGTAGCTACCAATATGTACATTGAAGTTATGTCTGTTCATCAGGATGCATGCATTGGTCTTGACTGGATGAATATAGAGAAAGTAAGTGATGATACAAGTGAAACATCTACAGTAGAAAGAGAGTATGTAGTAAAAGCAGATACTCTGACACAGCTTAAGAATATGAAAGCTGGAACTACCGTAGCACTGGATGAAGACGTAACTCTGACAGAAGATCTTACAATTAAAGGCGGAACACTTGATCTCAATGGACATGCTCTGAATCAGGCAGATAATCTGATTATGATCAAGGGTGATGTAACAATCATTGACAGCAGTGCTGAGAAGACTGGAAAGATTACCCGTGAAAAATATTTTGCAAACAGCCAGTCTACTACTTCTATTTCTGTACAGAAGGGATCACTTACAGCAGATGGAGTTACAATTGATGGACAGATTGGAAACAAGATTTATACAGTAGATTCCATAAGTCAGAGAGAAAATCCTCGCGTTTCTGTTAAACTGACAAATTGTACGTTGGTAAATACAGCACAGACAGATACATTTATCGGTGGAACTCATAATGTAGCATTTACATATCTGGATAATGGTGTAGATGTTGTTATGGATTCTTGCACTGCAGACAATGGCGTAACCATTGGATATGGTACAGGGGAAAAAGCATTTATTACAAACTGTACATTAAAATCTCTTGAGTTGTATGGAGATGTAGCTACAGTAACTGGAACAACAACAACTGACAGGGCTTCAATCAATGCCAGTGAAATGACAATCAACAATGATAATTTTGCTGGTCTCACTGTTGGTGGTTCAGGTGATGTAACACTGGAAGATGTAACTGCGAAAGTAACAGGAAGAAATAGTGCGGCTCTGAAAATTACCGGCAGTGGACAGATTACTGTAAAGAGCGGTGTTTATGAAAGTGAAAAGAAATATGCTGTACAATCTGAAGGATTCCCGGTGCAGATTGATGGTGGATATTTCAAGGGAGTAAGCGGAAGTGTAGATGGTGCATATACAACTCCGGCAGGAAAGATTCTTGGAGATGTGACTGAAGGAGAATATGCAGGCTATCAGACAGTAGTAGATGGAGAAGAGCCGGAAGTAACAGATCCTGTAGCAACTATTTACAATGCAGATGGAACTGTAGCAAAACAGATTTCAGCAGAAAATGCAGCACTTGCATTATCCTATGCGACAAACGGGCAGACTGTTAAATTAAATACAGATCTTAGCGTAGATAATGTTAATTTCTATAAAAACTGTACATTTGATCTGAATGGACATGTTTTAAATGTAGCAGAGGGAATTGTTGGAAATGGTGGAACTTGCCGCGTGATCGACAGCTCTGCTGAGAAAACAGGAAAAGTACTCAGTGAAGGAGGAATCTTCGCAGGAAATTCAGCTAGTGCGGTAATTATTCTGGATGGTGTTTATGGTGAGTGCCTTTATGTACAGGGAATGTCAGCTGGTACTGCTTATGTTACAAATGGAGCAACTGTCAGCGGAGCATTTATTCTGAATGCTGTTATGGGCGGCGGACTTACACATGTTCAGGACAGCTCCTGGACAATTGCTGAAGTAGACTACAATGGAGATCCGGTTGATGGCAAAGTACTTCTGGAAAATTCCACACGTACATCTCAGTATACAATTACTGAAACAGGCGATCGTACTTACACAGTAACAGTCAATGACCTTGGAAAAGCAATGAGAGCATTCGAAGCTCTGGATGCATCTGCTTATACAAAGGCAAGCTATGAAGCTGCGAAAGCAATCTACACAGAAATGGATGAGAGCGCTGACGAAGATATCACAGGTGATGTAGTTACTCAGAAAGCAAAAGAATTAAATGATGCTATGGCCGCTCTGGAAGCCCGTGCTTCTGAAGCGTCTGTAAAAGCTTTAAAAGATGCTGTGACAGCAGCTAAGAAGGTTTCTTCCAAGTATTATTCCACAACTTCTTATACGGCTCTGGCTAAAGCAGTAACAGCAGCAGAGAAGCTTCTGGCTGGTGATGATGCTTCTGACAGTGCAGTAAAGGCAGCAACAGATGCAGTAAAAGCAGCACAGAAGAAGCTTGTAAAACTTACATCCCAGTCTATTACCGGTGTAAGCAGCAAGTATTCCAGAAAATATAAAGATAAAGCATTTACTCTGAAAGCAAAAGCAAAAACAACTATCAGCTACAAGTCTTCTAATGAGAAAGTTGTTACTGTAGATAAGAACGGTAAAGTTACCATTAAAGGTGCAGGTACAGCGAAGATTACTGTAACAGCTAAGAAGACAACCAAATATTGCGAAGCTACCAAGACAATTACCATTACAGTTGCGAAGATTTCCCCAACTGTTAAGACAAGCGTAAGCACAAAGACTTACAAATATGCAACCATTAAGAAGAAAGCACAGGTATTTACTCTGGGCGCTTCAGTAAACAGCAGGGGAACTCTTTCCTACAAGAAACTTTCCGGAAGCTCAGCTATTAAGATTGATGCAAAGACAGGCAAGCTTACCGTGAAGAAGGGTCTGAAGAAAGGTACTTATAAAGTAAAAGTTCAGATCAAGGCAGCTCCAAGAGGAAGTTACAATGCAGGAAGCAAGACTGTAACAGTTACAGTAAAGGTTAAATAATCAGAATAAGAAATAAGGATAACCATACGGCTAAAAATGGCTGTATGGTTATCCTGTTCAATGAGAAAGGCGGATTTAAAGTATGAAAAAGCGTGTAATCGCAGTTTTATTATCTGCTATGATGATCACATCCATGGCGCCTGTTTCAGCAATGGCATCTTTTGATGATGGCACTGAAGTTCAGGTGGCAGATGAGTTTACAGGTGCGGATGAGACAGGAGATATTTTCGCGGCAGGAGAAGAGGCGGACGCAGACCTTTTCGATACAGAAGAAGATGTTTTCAGCGCAGAGGCAGCGGATGCAGTTACGATTAATGGTGTTTCTTTTGAAAGAGATAAAACCTATATTGTACCGCTTACACTGAAGAATGCACACAACCTGGAGCAGGACAGTGCGGCAGTGGCATGCCCGGGCAAGTTCGGAACATTAACATTTGACGAGGACGGAACACCGAGACTTTCCACTAACCTTCGCAGTGTTACAGTAGGAACTCTGACAGACTATGCCTATAATTTTAAAGTTTATCAGGCACCGAAGGCTTCAGGTGAAACAGTAGATGCTGATATCGTTGCGACACAGGATGTACCGAAAGCAGACGGAAGCGGAAACCATGAGGTGCCGGAAACCATTTCTTTCGCAATTCCGCAGGGAACTTTTGACCAGAACGGCGTGTACCTGAGTATGTATGTAGATGCGATGGGTTATGCACCGGATGCTTATCTGCAGATTGATTATGCAGATGCGAAGGAATCCGGAGATCCATCCCTGAACTTTACCACAGAAGTAAGTGCAGCAGAGGTGGAACAGTTCGGCAACTATAATGTTACTTCTCAGGTAACAGTTACAGACGGACGTATCACAGCAGTTACACTGGATGGAAATGATTTCAAGGGAACACATGCAGATGAGAACCAGATGTATTTGAACAAAGCGATTAATGGTCTGGGAAGTACAAAGGGTATGAAGGACAAACTGGTAGGCCTTTATATGAATGATGCCGATAAACTGAATAAACTGGATACCGTTACAGGTGCTACTTATTCTTCAAACGCCATCAAGACTGCAACCATGAATGCACTTGGTGTAAAAATCGAGCAGGAAGTAATCCCGGATGCTCCGGAAGAAAAACCGGAAGCTGGTTTCTACAGCATTGATATCAAGGACAGAACAGATGTGGTAGACCATGGACTGGTAGGAGAGAGCAAGAAAGCAACTGCATATCTCCGTGTAGATAATGATGGAAAAATGTGGCTGACCTACAAGATGGTTTCCGGTACAGTGGGAGAACCACTCTATGTACTGGGATATAACGGCTACTATCCGGAGAACAATACAGAAGGCCAGCTTTCTACAGATGGTGTAACTTACTCCACTGAGAGAATGACAGCTCCGACCATCGGTGAGAATGATGTGGTAACTGACATCACAGTTCCACTGGATGGTGTACGTCAGACATACATCAACAATGTATACCTGTACGTAGAAGCTATGAAGAACCTGAACGGCGAGGTCTCAGGAGTTTACTTCGACAATGGCAAATTCAACATCAACTCTACTATCACCCTCTACTGGGATACACTGACTAATCTGTCAGAGGATACAGAATCCGATGGAATTGCGAAGCTGTCAGACGGCGTATATAAATTAAACGGTGAGATGCTCAAGGTTAATAAAGTGGACAAATCTATGAGTAACAATGCCATTAACCATAATATTAAACTGACAGTGAAGAATGGTATTCCAACTGTAAGTATGAATTTCAATGGAATGACTATTTCATCACTGAAAGGTTATCTGAAGAACCTGTATTATTATGAAACAGGCTATGATGTGAATAAGTACGGGGATCCGTCAGGTGCTATGTCACCGGTGAATGTAGATTCCTGGCAGCAGTATACAGACGGTACCCGTTTCTCAGATGATTTCGGTACCGATTATCCGAATGATGTTTCTTTCCCGCTTTGCCTGGAGGTACTTCAGGGAGAAGATTATATCCCGATGCAGGTGTTCGTTCCTGTAATGGAAGCGATCACTGCAGGCAGCGGTACACAGAATGTTTATCTGAAGCTGGATTACAGTACACTGACTAAGACTACAGCAGATGATAAAGATTTTGCAGAACAGGAAACAATTGCCAAGCCAACCCCAACCCCTGCAGAGAAGAAGTCACAGACTGTAAAAGCAGCGCATACCTCTTACAGTAAGAAATATGGTGACAAAGCCTTCTCTCTGGGGGCTAAGGCAAGCACAGCTCTTTCCTACAAGACCAGCAATTCCAAAGTTGCCACTGTAGATAAATACGGCAAGGTAACCATCAAAGGTGTGGGAACAGCAAAGATCACTGTTACGGCAAAAGAAACAGATACTTATAAAAAAGCAGTAAAGACCATTACAGTAAAAGTAGCAAAGGGTACTCCGACAGTAACTGCCAAGGTTACATCCAAGACCCTGAAATATACTTCTGTTAAGAAGAGCACTCAGAGCTTTTCACTGGGAGCAGCGGTGAACAGCAAAGGAACTCTTTCCTATAAGAAGACTTACGGAACTTCCGCGATCACTGTAAACAGCAAGACTGGAAAGATCTATGTGAAAAAGGGCTTAAAGAAAGGCACTTACAGAGTAAAGATCCAGATCAAGGCTGCTGCAAGGGGATATTATAATGCAGGAAGCAAAACTGTTACAGTAACTGTAAAGGTGAAATAAGCCATAAAAAATTCATTCTGAATGAAATTAGGGGGACTGTCCCGTAGAGACAGCCCCCTTTTGGTGAAAAGAGGAAAACAGGCATGATCGTTAAGAAAAACGGATGGAAGAGGATAGGAATCTTTCCTCTGGTAATGGTGCTTTATGTGGGAAACGGAACCCTCGTATATGCACAGACATACACAGATACACAGGAAATGACAGCAGAAACGCAGGCACAGCTGGAACAGGCAGTGGCAGCTGCACTTGCAGGGATCGAGAGCAGTGTGGACAAAAGTGTACTGGATGATCTGATCAGTCAGGCAGCAGCTCTGGACACCTCTGCATATGATGAGACAAGCAGTGCACTTCTGGCAGGTGCGATTGCTTCCGCAAGGCAGGTTTCTGCAGATCCGGGAGCATCTCAGTCCATGGTTGACAAGCATATCCGGCTTCTGGAGACAGCGGCAGCAGCGCTTTATGGAAAAACAGACGCCAATACTGTTTATGATGGCGTTTACCAGATGGATGGAAGACTCTGGCACGCAACTTCTGATCAGGTTTCCATGGGAAATTCTGCGCTGGTTAAGCCTTTTGAACTGATTAAACAGGGAGACAGTCTGACACTTCGGATAGAATGCCAGACACTGACCACGAAGCTGGGAAAAACAGATTTCACAGGATATCTGGCAAAAATGTGGTATTTTCCGGATTGTACAGATGAGGACACGACACCTTTTTCGTTGGAAGGAAACCAGGAGCCGGTTTCTGTTGCTGATGAAAATGGAGCGGAAGATTTTTCCACAGGAGATGAAAATGAGAACGATTCCGCGGAAGCAGCTGTGCAGGAAGATCAGGTGGCAGCGCAGGCATTGAATTCCGAGGGCATGGAAGTGGGTGTAGAGTCATGGTATGACACCTATGATTCCTATAATGATCCGAAAAAGGGTACAGATGCCAATGTAAAGGGCAGTAAATATCCTCATTACATAACAATGCCTGTATCTCTGAATCAGGGACTTGTGTGGGTACAGCTTTATGTACCTGTAATGGAGAGTATCAGTGCGGGAGGCGGACTGCAGTATGCGAAACTTTATCTGGACTGGAATACTTTGACACAGATCAGTGGAACGGACAGTGATAAATCTGAACTTACAGATACTCTGACACGGGCACAGGCAGTTCTGGCAGGGCTGCAGAAGGATTCTCAGGGATTTGCCAGAGAGCAGATCGATATGCTGGCGCAGGCGGTGACTGCAGCACAGGCAGTCTGTAACAATATAAATGTTGACCAGACTATCGTGGATAATGAGACAAAAGTGCTCCAGGCTGCTATTCATGCTGCATCTATTACAAAAGTAGATTCTGACAAAAGTCAGCTGAAGAAGGCTATTGAAACAGCGGATACTTATCTGAATGAAACAGAGGTGGAGTTTGACGCAGTGACCCTGGAAACACTTCGTTCTGTACGTAATTATGCACAGGAAGTCTATGATGATGTGGAAGCTTCTCAGACACAGGTGAATAAATGTGTATCAGCCATTGATGAAGCCATCAGCAATCTGGTGATCGTAGGCGGTGACCGGAGACAGCTGAAAAAAGCTTTAAACACTGCAAAGGAATATCTGAATGACGGAGACAATTATACGGCCACTGCGCTGAAAGCCCTGCAGTCAGTGTATGACCGGGCACTGGCAGTTTATAAAGATGAGAATGCCAGTCAGGATGAGATTGATGCCCAGACAGAAGTCCTGACTTATACGGTAAGCACTCTGAAGAAGATCGGGGATGTTCCGGCTGATAAAGGAAGTCTTTATGAGATGATCTTGACTGCTTCCAATCTGGCAGGACAGGACAGCGTATACACAGCGGCAACAATCAAGAGCCTGAAGAAGGCGATCACAGCAGCTGAGAAGGTTTATAAGTCGGATTCTTCTGTACAGTCAGAGGTGGATGCTCAGGTTTCTGCTCTGTCTGTTGCAATCCGGAATCTGGAAAAGAAGGCGGCTTCCGATACATCAAACAGCAGTGACAGCAATAGTAATAGCAGCGGGCTGGATGTGAAAAATCTGGCGGATGGCGTGTATTCTGTTACCGGAAATATGGTAAAGACGGACAAATCCACAGCGTCCATGTCTGATGAAGCAATTAACCATACCATCAAACTTACAGTAAAAAACGGCAAATATACTCTGACTCTGGATTTCAAGGGACTGACGATCAACGGGCAGTTAGGTTATCTGGGAACTCTGAAATATTTCAAGACAGGCTATACACTGGATAAGAACGGAACACCGCAGGGAACAACAGCCAGGGTGAATATCAGCTCTTACCAGAAGTACACCACAGGAGCGCTGGTATCTGATAACTTCGGTACGGATTATCCGGATATCGTTACATTTCCTCTTATTAAAGAAGCATTAAGTGACGGTTATGTTCCGCTGCAGGTATTTGTACCGATCATGGATTCTATTTCGAAGGGAACCGGAACTCAGGCAGTATTCCTGAAGCTGAACTGGAGCAGTCTGAAAAAGACAAACAGTAAGGATTCAGGATTCAATGATGACAGTTCCAATGGAGATGGAAGTGAATCCGGAAATACGAATAATACCGGCGGATCTGGAAATGCAGGGGGAAATTCACTGTTAAACGGTGGTTCCACACTGACCGGAGGCGGCAGTAAGTTAAGCGGTTCCACAAGTTCCCTGAAATCCGGAAGTTCTCTGAAATCGTCAGTTTCGCTTTCTAAAAGCAGTACTTCCCTGAAATCCGCAGGTGCCAAGTCTCTGTCTTCCTCGAAGGGTACGGCATTAAAGAGCAGTGCGAAAGCAAGTGGGGATGCTGGAACTACCACACTGACCAGTTCAGGTATTTCAGAAGATCAGAGCAGTGGTACAACCTGGGAGGCAAGTGCAGAACAGGAAGACAGCTCATCCAAAAACACTTCAAAGGCTGTAATTCCAGTGGTTGTCAGCGGTCTTGCTGCTTTGTCCGGGGTATTTTATAAGGTGAAGAACAGAGCCGCAGGCAGGAGGAAAAAGAAATGAACAATCTGAAAAAAATCTCCAGGTGTCTGGCTCTGACAGTGTGTATGATCCTTGGGATAGGTGCAGCTGCTGTCATTGAAAGAGCTGTTCCTGTTTATGCAGAAAGCGGCACTGTGTATTCCTGCAGTATCAACAGGAGTTATTCTCATCCAGTATCAGGTGTGATCGAAGATCCCGGAGGAGAGTCTTCGTATGCCACAGGACAGGGAATGGTAGAAGGGGCAGTCTATGCAGACGGTATGATGGAAGTGACGGATTCCGGCGGATATTATCTGACTATCCGAATGAGCCTGATGGATTACACTTCCAATCAGACTTTTGCCGTACAGAATGTGGGAGATTCCGGATGGAGCAGTACAGGAACAGCGGTGACTGCCACAGGTTCAGACAGTAATGGAACTACTGCGGATGTATGTATTCAGGTTCCGAGTGAGAATTGTATCGTGCGTATCGGGATGTATGTGTCACCTATGGAACGTGATGTAATTTTCTATGTATATCCTTCCAATTATTCTCAGGGAAACAGTGTGGGAATGACTCCTGCATTTGTGACAGAGGAATCGGGAAGTGGAGACAGCGGTACAGATAATTATGCAGCAGATACTTATGAAGGAGACAGCGGGACTACATTAAATACAGAGAACACATCCGGTGAAGAAGAACAGGAAGAAAACCAGTCACAGGAAGACAGTGAGGATCAGGGTACGAAGCTGCAGACTTCCAAACTGCAGACTTCCAAACTGCAGGAGTCTGCACTGGAGAATAAAGATTCCAAAGCAGCACAGAGCAGTGCAGAAAAACAGAGTTCTTCTGACAGTGAGCTGAACAGTGCACAGGGACTAAGCCTGTCTACGGAAGAGAAGACAGATGGGAATGCAGATAATTCAGCTGGAATATCTCTGAATCCTTATGTGATGCTTGGGCTTACTATTGTCGTGTCCGGACTTATACTGATCGGTGCAGCTGCCCTGGTTGTCTGGTATTTCCACAAGAACTGGCACAGATGGGGCAGAGAGGATGATGAAGATGATGAGTAGAACAGGCAGAAACGCCGGAAGATGTCTGGGAATTTTTGTTCTGGCATTTGTTCTGTCCCTGTCTCTTGGGGGATGTGTGGATCAGCATCCGGAAGGAACGGAGACTTCAGAAACTGCCGGAGAGAACGCGGGAACTGTGGAATCTATGCTGGAGATTACAGATCCAGTGGAAAAAAAGGCAGTGGAGACTGCAAAGGCGAAGGTACGTTATATGGGAACTGAGCCAAGGATCATTGCCACTTCACCTGCTACTGCAGAAATCTGTGACAAACTGGATCTGGATCTGGTTGGTGTGTGTTCCAGTTCTGTTTCCTCTATTCCGAAGCGTTATAAAGATGTAACAACAGTAGGAACCGCCATGAGTCCAGATATGGAGATCGTAGCAAGCCTGAATCCGGACTGGATCTTAAGTCCTGTTTCTCTGCAGTCGGATCTGCAGCCCAAGTATGAGAATATCGGAACTGATTGGGCTTTTCTGAACCTGCGCAGTGTACAGGGAATGTACCGGTCTATCCAGGAGCTGGGAGAGATCTTCGATAGGGAAGAGCAGGCAGATGCACTGGTGGAGAAATTCCGGAAGTTTTATGAAAAATATAAAAAGAAAAATGAGGGCAAAGAACATCCGAAAGTACTTATTCTGATGGGACTTCCGGGCAGTTATATTATTGCAACGGAGAATTCCTATGTGGGAAGTCTGGTGGCACTGGCTGGCGGTGAGAATGTATATACAGGAAGTGACCAGGAGTTTCTGACTGTAAATACAGAGGATATGAAGACCAAGGAGCCAGATATCATTCTGCGAGCAGCTCATGCGCTGCCGGATCAGGTTATAGAGATGTTTAATGAAGACTTTGCCACCAATGATATCTGGAAACATTTCGATGCGGTAAAGAATGGCAGGGTTTATGATCTGACCTATGAGTATTTCGGTATGAGTGCTACCTTTGCTTATCCTAAAGCTCTGAAGGAATTGCTGCCGATCTTGTATCCTGAGAGTGATGAGGACCTGGAGAAAGCAAAGAAAAACAGTGAAAATGCGCAGTCGGAGGCTGCTTCCTCGGATGCAACGAAGAAGTACGAGAAAAGCCAGAAAGCGCAGAAAACCGGAAAGAAAGAGGAGGAGTAACAGGGAATGGATAAAAACAGAGAAAAAAGAAAGCGTATCCGGGCAGTTCTTTCCTTTGTGATCATGACACTTGGTCTGGTGGTGCTGTTTTTCGCAGCAATTAATATCGGAAGCCTGAAGGTTTCTTTCGGGGAGCTGATGCGTGGGCTGTTTGTGGAGCGGATCGATGCAGTTGCTACGATCTATGACCTGCGTTTTCCGCGTATTATTATTTCGATGCTTGCAGGAGCTGCTATTGCAGTGTCTGGTGTGCTGTTTCAGGCGGTACTGAAGAATCCGCTGGCAGACCCTGGAATTATTGGTATTTCCAGTGGAGCCAGTTTCGCGGCAGTGCTGATCACGGCATTTGCACCACAGCTGTATTTCTTCACCCCGCTGGTGGCTTTTGCCGGAGGTGTGATCGCATTTCTGATGGTGTATTGTCTGTCATGGAAGGGAGGCTTAAGCCCTCTTCGCATTATTCTGACAGGTGTGGCTGTGGATGCGTTTTTTACAGGACTTTCCAGTGCGTTCAACAGCATGAGCGGCGGAAATATGTCCGGTGTGGCATCCATCGTAGAGGCGAACATTACACAGAAAACATGGGATGATGTTACCACACTGGTGCCTTATGTGATCGCGGGACTTTTTCTGGCGTGTCTGTTTATCGGAGAGTGTAACCTGATGTCACTGGAGGATAAAACAGCCAGAAGTCTGGGATTGAATGTAAATGCTACCAGGATCGTGATCTCTCTGATCGCAGTGTTGCTGGCAAGTATTTCTACTGCCATTGCAGGTGCCATCAGCTTTCTGGGACTGATCGTTCCGCATATTGGAAGAATTCTGGTGGGAAGTGATCATAAGGCACTGATCCCGTTTTCTGCACTGGCAGGGGCGTTTACTTTCCTGCTGGCGGATACCATCGGAAGGACCATTGCAGCACCTTATGAGGTCAGTGCGGCAGTGATCATGAGTGTGGTAGGCGGTCCGTTCTTTATTATTCTTCTGAGGAGGTCAAGGAAATATGCAAACTGAGAGAATACCAAATCAGCCGGAACAGGGAAGCCAGACAGCGCAGAAACCTGCCATGGAGGTCAGGGATGTGTACTTTTCCTATGGAAAGAATCCAATCCTCAAAGGTGCATCCCTGTCTGTACAGAAGGGTAAAATTACCACGATCCTGGGAGCCAATGGATGCGGCAAATCTACACTTTTCTCCCTGATGACGAAGAATCT
>OIXA01003280.1_pt1 | contig 17179 bp, 10 predicted proteins | sample 1587721 | NCBI WGS metagenome assembly OIXA01 (sample SAMEA3888900, study PRJEB22519) | human gut metagenome | biome: human gut; feature: human-associated habitat; material: faeces | place: Denmark | collected 2013 | reverse complement strand
GAAAGTTTCTAGTAAAAAGAATTGGGCGGAACATCAACCCAGGTAATATATGTATACTGATTGGAAAAACGTCTCACGATATTATAATAATATTTAGAGAATAACCCTTTGATGCTCCGCCCAATTCTTTTTACTTATTTCAGAAAGAACTCACGAATATTTAATTTGCTAACGCCATGTACTTAACCGATCCAGCTAGGACGGGCCATTTTCTTAGCACCCTTTTCTCAACATTTTGAGAAATGAAAATCAAAATTAACATAAATACTAATCTTCTCTCACAGAATACATTACTCCTAAATATTATGCAAGCACTTTATCAAAAGGCTTTATGCACTTCTGTATAAATCCATCGTACCATATCTACTCATTAACTATACCACAAAAATAAGGCCGATGAATACATTTATACTGTACTCATCAGCCTAATTTTTTCATATGAAATTGTATCATTTACAAAGCTTTAAAACTCGGTAGTATTCCATGGTTCAAAAGATCATCAATACCTTTTCCATTATTGATATTCCATTCAGCCGAAAATACCTTAAACCCACTAGCTTTCAATATTTTCCCAAGCTCATCCTGGCTCTTTCTCACCATTTGATTTGTTTCTTTGTCGGCATCAAATGCTATCACTGCAACTTTCGCTCCATTATGCTTCAAGTGATCCAAAGGCGTAAGACCACCTCTTTTCTTTTCCACAAGTTTGTAACTTGTTACTCCTGGAAGCAATAGGACCGGTTGTTTCAATATACTGTTTGCATATAAACCTTTCTTTTCTCCTTCCGTAATCCAAAATACGGAACGATCATCTCCGGCCGACATTGCCCAGCCTAGTACATTACCTGCCTCACATCCATTGATGTAGACATTTTCAATCATACCCTTACTATATGCTTCCTGAGCCATTTTATAAGAAGTAAGAGGTCTATATTTCCCTTGATGCGAATCAAACTGAACTTTTATCTTTTCTCCATCAGAACCTATCTTTACTGGTCCACCCATAGTGACCTGTACTTTTTCCACCCCTTCCTTGTAATAGAAGCCTGATTGGGCGGAATAGATTCTTTTAGGAAGATCCATATAATCCATTCGTAACCGTAATCGGTAAATCAATCCATCTTCATCATAAACCGGAAATAGGATTCCTGATTTTGAAAGAAATGTCCATTCCCCAGTCTTTTCTTGAAATGCACCTGGTACTCCTTTCAAATTCTTTCTTCCTGTTATTTTCATTACTTCTTTTGCCATACTTTCACGGCTCATATAATATTTTTGAAGCTCTGTAACCATTTGGTCATATCTGCCAGGCGGCATAGAACAAATCTGGTGTTTTTTCAACAGATCCAGACTCCAGCCTTCCTTCATAAGATAGGACGCATGAAATGGATATAATGGCAATATTGACATAAGTGAGCGATACACCTGATCAAGTGATTCATGGTCAAGCACTTCAACCGCGTCTACAACCAAGTACCTTTTTTCTTCTGCTTTTTTTCGTTTTCCCCCTTCCATCTCTTTTCCAAACATTTCTTCTCTCTCAGCCTTATTCTGAAAGATAGTTCCCGGATTTTTTTCAAAGACAGCCATATACTCATTTCCATCTAAACCTGTTACGATTGTTCCTTTCGCCTCCGAAATACGATTGCAATAGAGGTTAAAATACCCGGTATGGTCCTCCCTTTCCTTCCACCAGCAAAAGTCCGGTTTCCCACAAATTGGACACGGCTCTTGCTTTGTCACAGGATGTTTACGTACCATATAGTTCTTCTCCTTTCAAACACACTCTGTTTCGCCTGGAAAAATGGCAAAAAAAAGCCACGTGCTCATGTTATGAGCTCGCAGCACGCGACAGTTACCCTGTCAAAATCAGTTACATTACAATATTTATAGAATTATCGTATCTTACTTTCATCATATTGTCAACAATACAAGATCTACTATACTTTCTCTTTCCTAATACCAATCATCCATTACTAGTGTCTTTGTTACAATATCTTCATCCTCAAAATGAATATCCTGTATACAGAGAAATGGATTTTCTCCCGCCTCCAAATCTATTGCAGTAATATAATACACTCCGCATTCAGCCGGAACTTCTTTTTTTATTTTTTCATTCAACCATGCTGCCTGCCGACTACTTTCACAAATGATAAGAAACCATGGTCTTTTTTCCATCGGATGATCAAAATACTTATAAATCCTATTTATGTCTTCCGGAAGTTTGGAATTGTACAATGCACAATCCGACACCGATATGACAATACAGTGAGAATACCCTTTGAAAAATTTCTTATCCTTTAGCTTTAGCCGTCCACTAACTGTCAGATTCCCAATTCGATACTGCTGCTGAATCTGAATATTCTTTCTAGGGATATCACGGGTTAGTATTGAATAAAACAAGTTCCAGGTAAGAATCGGCATTACCTCTTCCATTTTCAAAGATGCATTCCATTTCACATTTTCCTTTTCATCCGCGAAACGGAAGGGTAGTTTTTCTGCCATGGAGTAAAATACTGGCGAACGCTTCTGTTCTCCTTCACAATCGAACTTATAATACTGCCGAATCACAAGCCCATATTCTTCAAGCCGGTTCAATTCCTCTCTTAAAACAGATTCAGGTATTTTTATCAACTTCGAAAGTAATGTTAGGGTTAAAAATGAATGCTTGTTTAAGCACCTCATGATGTTAATCTCATCCGCCTGTATCTTATGCTTTTCTACCAGGTTTTCATATCTATCTTTCTTACATTCCAGACAGCTATTGCAAATATACAATGTTGCTTTTGGATGATAGGCAAATTGAGACATAACGATTTTCTCCTTCAAATGATTATGATTTGATTGTACATTATTTCATACAAACAGGGAATACCTTTGTCCGTTTATTTCGCAATTGTACAATAATATTCATGATAATATTTCTAAAATATTTTTCTGATTTTCCTTGAGATTACAAGGAATTTCTAATATTTCATCTTTGACTTTTAAAAAGTCGGTTTTTCAACAAAAAAAGATCACCATACTCCTGTTAACACTTCGAGGAGTACGTGGTGATCTTTTTAATCAAATTGTTGATTTATTTAGCTGCTACTTTTTCGTTTCTGTTTCTGATCCGCAAAATACAAGCTTCAATATCTCTCTGTCTGTCTTCCAGTTCCTTGATCAAAAGCTCTGCTTCAACATCCGCAAGTCCTTTTAATTTAGCCTTCTGAATGTTAGCACAACCCTTTTTCAAATTTCCATCAATTTGTTTCCTGATGGATGTATATGATGGAGAATCAGTAGACTGCCCTGCCAGCTGCTTTTTACATGCTTTTTTGATTTCACCTGCAAGTGTCTCATCAATAACTGCAACATCATTATAGTCTTCTATAATTGTCTTATACATTAACTTCTGAAGCTCTTCATTTTTCTTTCCCTGGCACAGACGTCTCATTGCTGCTACCGTGAATTTTCCTTCTTCCTGTAGCTTTCTTAATTCATCGATTGCATCTGCCTCACTATAAACTTTCTCTAAAGTATGAACATCATACTGAATCTGTTTCTGAAGATAAGAAATGATATCATCTCTTTCATATCCTTGTTTAATATAGATTGCAATAAGGTCTCGTACCTGGACTGGATCCGGTTTTTCATTTGAATACGCTAGAACATTACATTCAAGTAATAATCTAAGTTCATCATCCTGTGATAAGGTATTTGCACCCTTAATGATTTTGGTCATGATTCCATTAGGAAACTGTTTTTTATACTCTTCTTCTGTCATCCGAGATATAGCCCTAAACCGCTTCTCTCCGGAAATCAGACGATACCTTCCAGTCATATCGTCAAGAACTACCAGGTTATGCATAAGTCCACTTCGAACAATGCCATCTTTCAAAATATTAATCTGTTCATCTGTGATGTTTCTCATGTACTTCTGATTCAAAGGATTCACATATATTTTAGTATTCGCAATGTATGTGTATTCCTTATTATCATTCGCCACATATCGGCTGAACATAGAATCTTCATGGCTTAAAAGCCGACCTACATTTGCATTTGATCTCTGTTGTAACTGCGCTTTACTAAGGGCCATTCTAATTTCACCTCATTCATTATTCTTCAATTTTTCGGAGTCCAAAATCTTTATATTCAATATTGTCATTTAGAATCTTCTCATGTTTCTTATCAATCACTTTAATTCCCTTGATTAAGAATTTTATAAAATCCTTTGCCGGATTTGAATATCTCATATATTCAATAAAACTGGTTGCTGACACACTCGATTTAGCGGGGATAGTAGCAGAAAACCGAATCGGTGTATCAATATAATATGCTGGATCAAAATTTTCTTTATATAAGAATGTTAAGTCTTCATCCGATTTTCCAAATTGATTAAATACATATCCTCTGAAAATAATATTTCGATCAAGGTAATGATTAAAGTAATCAACCTTCACCATAATATCGTATACCGGACTTATATTATAAATATCTACGCGGATCGGACACACCACCTCGTCACTTGCTGCAAGAAGTACATCCGTCATACGTCCATTGGATGGCTGTCCATCAATGAATATATAATCATACTCATCTTTAATTGCTTCAAGATTATTATAAAATGCTAAGAGTTTATCTCTTTTATCTCTTAAATCATTATCAAACACGGTATCAAACGAGACATCTTCAAGCACATTTCGCGCATTCGGAATAATGTCTATCTTTTTATATCTGGTTCTCTTTATATAGTCTTTAACATCTACACTGTTGATATATAAATTATAAAGTCCCATATCAACGATGTCTTTCTTTTCAAGTTCACAATTATTTTCATCGAATACTCGGAAAAACTCTGTAGATGATCCCTGTGGATCCTGATCAATCACAAGCACTTTATATCCGGCAACTGCACATGTAACAGCAGAATTTTCTGTAAAAGTAGTCTTTCCAATTCCGCCTTTTAATCCCTGAAAAGCAATGCATTTTGCTCTTTTATTATTATCCATAATTGCCTCCTGCGTACAAAAAATATATATCGAATAATTGTATAATATCATAGTTAATTATATGCGTCAATACAAACAAATTATACATTCATTTTTTATTGTTTTTTACGCAAAATAAAGTTGATTTTTTGTCATTAAATGTGCTTTAAATAATCAAATTATTCATCTAAAATTTATCATTTTATATTGGAATAGTTTTCTACATTTATCATTAAAAAACGTGACGTTTTTTGCTCCATAATCACTTGAACCGACCCTGCCTAAAAAAACGTGACGTTTTTTTGTTCCATGATTACTTGAACAGGCCCTGCCTAAAAAAACGTGACGTTTTTTTGCTCCATGATTACTTGAACAGGCCCTGCCTAGAAAAACGTGACGTTTTTTTTGCTCCATGATTACTTGGACAGGCCCTGCCTAAAAAAACGTGACGTTTTTTTGCTCCATGATTACTTGAACAAGTCCCGGTCAAAAAACGTGACGTTTTTTTGTTCCATAATTATTCGATCAGGTACCTGTCAAAAAACGTGACGTTTTTTAATTTTACACTGTATATGACATATTAGAATATTTTTTTAAAATATGTATAATTTTCTAAAGGCATACAAATAAATATAACCGCCTTTTTAGATAGATTGATGAATGTAGATTAGATTATCAAAATCAGCTTTGATCATATACTAAATAACCGGAATTTTCAAAAATATTATATCACATTTTCCTTTTGAATTATAATTCAAATTTAATAATTTTTCGTTTTCAAATCCGTCAAAATAACAACAAATATAAATAGTCTGAAATATGGCTGAAGTTTTGGCATAACCGTTGGATTCTAATATAGGCTCCAACATCCAAACTTATATTATCAATCATAATAAATCTTGATATCCCGTTGCGTTCCTTCATCTGATAAACGTTCCGAAAAACATATACATGGCCAGATCTAGGATCTACGACTTCTCTAGGAGAGAAGTTTCTATGTATTTCACAAAATGGATATTTTTCTCTTAAGTACGAAAGTACATACCTTTCTGATAGCGTCTTTACTTCTTTATCTATCTCCAGAAAAACTTTCTGACACAGATAATAAGTTGGAATGGCAAAGACTGACAGTCCTTCATCAATGCTTTTTAGAAAAGATGGTATTTCCATAATGGAATCAATAAGTAACTTCCGTCTGACATGAAATTGTTTTGTAAATAATAATGTGAACCATCTACTCACCAACTGCGTTTTAATTGATGTAAAAGAACTATTCTCCAGAATTAGCGGCAATAATTTTACAAAATCCTTTTCCGGATACGCGATCCTATATCGATTCAAGAATCTTTCAAAGGGATCTGCACACTCAGGATAAAGCATTCTATATTTTTTATAGTCATTTATTATCTCTTCAAATTCCAGATATAAATTCTTGATTCGATCCAATGCCTTTTCCATAGATGGAAGTAAAAAAGAAATCAAGAGACAATTTGCTTTATGAGCACTGGCCTCATAAGAGAAAATATGGCAAACATATCTTTGTAGCTTATTCGACCAGGATGATCTACCTTCTGTACCTAAATCAGTTTCCAGAAATATTCGATACATTGAAGATTCATAAACAGCATCAGGTCGGCATGCGGACACACCTGGATATAGACTTTGTCTTTCCCCATTAATAAACGCTGGCTCAATCAAAAATTGAAAACTTATTTGTTGGAAGAGCAGAAGAGTAGTGATTGCCGTTGTCGAGCCATGTTTATAATTATCTAACCGGACTCTGCGATGATGAAAGAAGCTTTCTTTATCTTCTTGTTGCCATCCATATCGCAAAACCAGATACTCCCATAAAATCCTACACCCACTGGAGGTAAGATAAAATAAGTTTCCCTCCCTCCTCAACAGTGGTGCTCCATGGTCAGGGTTAAGAAAATATCGAAGGATCGCACGATTAGAATTTTCTTCGTTCCTTCCAGACATAAGAATATCCTGCGTAGAATTTTCGAAAATATAAAGCATTTCATTTACAGAAATATTACCAAACAAATAGGTAAAGATCAGAATCCGATATTTCTTTAATCCACGCTGCAAAAATGAAGGATTTGAAAATATATCATGAAACGCTTCATTTATCTTCACCTCAATCTCTGTGAAATACATACACTAACAACTCCTAACCGATTTATACGAATGCATTTTAATTTCAACTTTAAATTGACAATGATGTCCAAAATGTTTTCTGATTACCTTTCTAGTCACAACCTTCAAGCAATCTGATAGTTCTTGCTTTAACCAGTCAGAACCTAATGTAAAGAGAAGCAAACCCACATAAGCCAAATTCAATACAAAGGTATTCCCACACTCTAATGAAATACATTGATTCAGTTCAACGCAGATTTCTTTATACATGTAGAAAAACATGTCCGGATCAACTTCCTGGTTATACACTTCAAATGAAAAAAAGAAATATATACCATCTTTTTCTGGAAGCTGATGATGATATAAGAAAACCGGATTATGATTTTGATCATAAGCTGTCAAAGCAGATATTCCATGAAATGGGGGATTTGAAATAGAACTAATACATAATAGAAAACGTAAATCTAATTCTGTTTTTTCTTTTCGTGAATCAGTCGCCAAATTAGATGATGATTTCCAACTCTCTGGATAATTACACATCTGATCATGCAGGCTTTTAATATCCTGGTAGTCAGCTGCCAGAACTCCTGCCGAACACCTTCTTATATCAAACATCTTGGTTCCATAGATTTTCACTGAATGAAGATAACGGCTGACATCTAAAGCATGGCCTGAATATAAATTGATGGATTCCTGTAATATCTTTCGCAGTTTCTGCGGACCATAATCCATAACAGGATAAAAGCAAATAAGCCCAGAAGCTCCAACCAGAAGAACTCCTAAAGAATGCTTATATTTTCCAACCTCAATAGAAATGTCCTTTTCTGACATCAACAAATCTAAATTCGTTAGGAACTCATTCGATGAAGCTGGACATGTAAACCAGGATGCTACATCCAATTCGTATGCATCCAAAATGTCCTGATTCAAAACCTTTTTATGAAGCTTCGCATTTTGATCAATTGCATCACTAGTACCAACGTTTTCCTGCGAGTTTAATTCAGTCACTACATTTTGAAACTCCGTGAAATCAATGATTCCCTCATCTAATGACTTATGGTTTTCAAATCCTTCTGCAAAAGGTATCTCACTTAATATATTCTCTAAAGAAGACTTCTCTTGCACGGCTGATACTGAAGTACCGGAATCTGTTTCGTCAAGCATAGATGGAATCTTCTCTTTATAGGATGCAAGTGGTAATGGCACATATTTCTCAATATCAGAGCGGAGTACATGGAAGAGTCTTTCTACCAGTAATTCATCAAGATCGGTTAGCTCATCAAGTCGCTTCAAGGGCTGATGGATCGCCAGAACATCCTGCTCGAGATGTCTGATTCTATTCCAAAGATCAAGACAACAATGATTGACATATTGCTCATATGTCAATGGATCAGAAATATAATAAGGCTTTTTTCTCAGTTGACTATTAACTCGCTTTTGTATTTCCTTTTTCAAATGAGAGATAATACAATTCGAAAAATCCTCAGGATCACTTAGATAAGTCAAAAGTGGATAGGATTCATACAGTAAACATTGTCCAATAAAAGCAAGTGGAATAGCATCTAATAAGATCTCATTCTGATAGATGGGTATATAAGACCTCACAACATTTTCCAATTTGCTTTTGGACTCCTGCAGATAAGCATGTAAGTCAAAATAACGTAACTGATAATAGAGCAGTAGTAGCTCCTGTTCGAATCTCTTATTCTTAAAAATACCACTATAGGGACAAATAAAACAGATATGCTTATTGATACAACCAAAGGAAAACCGGAAGGATCGGATATAAGCACAACTCATTTTTCTATCAGGTAGTGAAGTGGCTTCGAGAAATGTCAAAAACTGATTCTTTGTCATTCCTTTACATAACGGTTCCACTAATAAGAACAGATCCTCAACACTTAACTGATATACATATAGGATCATGGTAAAAAGACAGCGTTTGTCGTCTTCTGACCAAATATCGTGAATGGATTGAAGGCAGGGTAATAGTATTCTATGATTTGAGTTTTTCATTTTCTATTTTCTCCAAAAAACAAAAATGGAACCTTAAATTGAAATGCTTCAATCAAAGTTCCATACAAAATACAATAATGAATCCAATAGATCCAATACAAATAGCTGGTATCTATACAGAAAAGATACAACATGAATGAGAAAAAATCAAGTTGATTATCAGACCAATTGTATCTGAATCGCATTTTGTATGTAAAGCAAATCAATGTAAGCTGTGTACATAAGGGTATCCTACCCTACAACGATGTATGTAATTGTATAAGTTTATATTTTCATAAGTTTATATTCTTTTAAGCTGTTTTTATTATACCCTCCATTTTTTGACACCAGACAGTTTGATATCAAATAGTATGATCAAGCACAACTTGCACCTGAAAGCTTATAAAAGGATCCGTTCCGGAAGGTGTATTTCAAAGTGTTTCTTTTTGCTGATGCATATTCCTGGTTTGCAAGATCATTACCAAACTGATGGGCAAGTTTTTCATAGCTATATCTTTCAGATTTTGCCTGAGAGATACAAGCAAGCGGAATTGTTTTTACAATGATGCCACAGATATATAGATCAATGTTAAAAATCTTCGAATCGACATTAAGGGTAGTCATAATTCGATTCACTACTTGTTCGCGGATATTACGATCTGCAAGCTTGACCATATAATCATTAAAGAACTTTTCGTAATATACTTTTATGCCGTTAATCTTAATGTATTTGATTTTACGGGCATATTCTGCAGCAGAGATAATCATGTCGTAGATCATCTTTTTCGTAGACTTCATACAGCCATCCTGAAATTCCTCAAAATTCCAGAAATCATGTTTGGTTTCATGTTCATAGAAGAGAAGTTCCTTCATGCCATGCGTTAATGTATCCGGAGATGTAACCATATCAGTTTCAGATTCATGAGCTGTGGACTCAGGCTTTGAATCAGGATTCTCTATAGAGCAGGTCTCTTCATACGGATTTACCGGTGCAGCATAAAGAACTAAGGAACCATCTGCCATTAAAGTAAAGAGAGAGTAGTTGTATTTACAGGTACCCAACTGTTCTGCTTTATATAAACCGGCAAGCTGTAATTTCTGAGAACTATTCAAACAGCTTCTTCTGCAGTTTGTGCAGTAGGATTCATATAACTGGATGCCTGGATGAACACCAGGAAGGGTGATCGTATAGGCAATGATCATATATAAACCTATTTCCGGCAAAGTAAGGTTAGAGGACAAAATCGTTTTCGGAATGTTAGTGAAATGCTTGTCCGTATAGGTTGTGTTATAAGACCAGTTTCTGGCTGTATGAGTGCAGCTGGCATATTGTTTGAATTTAAGAGTATCTATGCAGGACTTTAAGGCATGACGACCAATTTTATGCCGGCTACAGATATATGTACGATTTAACTGAAAGTTTGGAAGCTGCTCATAATAAGCAATCAATCCAAAGATGGCTTTTTCTTCTAAAGAAAGGGTTTTGTCTTTAATGACAGATACTGGAATGCGGATGAATCCAGAGGTGTTATGTGTTTTGATCATAGTATCCTCCTAAAAAAGGGTAAACTTAATAAAGCCAACCACAGAAATTTTGAAAAAATTTAACTAAAACGCAGTATCCGTTTTTTTAAATTTTTCATCCGTCTCTGCGCCTGGCATAGTGAATGAGTTATGAAGTTATCTATAATAAAAAGAGACAGTACATAGAATACCGCCTCCTTCTATTCAAAAAAGCTATAAAAAAAGGCTTATGGCCAACCAATTTATTGCATTTTAAGGGTTGACTAATAAGCCATGCTTGCTATATATTTAAAAAGGAAATAGTAACATAGCAATAATGAATGCATGGCTGAAGTACAATATTTGGTTAGGCAGGATGATTGCTTGATCTATCCGGAGTATCTGGATGGATGATTTGAAAATAGGGATCCTCTGCCAAGGATCTCTTTTTCATACTACCCTTTTTGTAAAATAGCCTGAAGCTTCTGGCTTCGCAGCTCTTATACATTCTTACAATTATCCTAATTGTGATTATAGACAAAGTTGAGGTTTAACGTCAAGTTCCTGTGGAATCAGGAGAATTCCCCCAAAATAGAGAAATAACGGAAAGAAATCCACAAAAATGACTTGAAAATAGGAAAATAAAGTCAAGGTTCAAAAAAATGACCTAATGTTGGGAAAAAATAGGAAAGGTTCGTGATAGATGTCGAAATGTGACATATTTGAGAAAATACCTTGAAATTGGGGAAAAAAAGGAAAGGTTCAAATATTGATACCCTAAAAACAGAGAAATAAGGGAAAGGTTCAAATGCGGATGCCCTGAAATTGGAGTAAAAAAGGAAAGATTCAAATGCGGATGCCTTGAAATTGGAGAAATAAGGGAAAGGTTCAAATGAGGATGCCCTGAAATTGGAGAAATAAGGGAAAGATTCAAATGAGGATGCCTTGAAATTGGTGAAATAAGGGAAAGGTTCAAATGCGGATGCCATAAAATCAGAGAGAATAAGGAAAGATTCAGGCGAAGATACCTTAAAATTGGAGAAAAAGGGGAAAGATTCAAATGTGGCTACCTTGAAATTGGAGAAAATAAGGAAAGGTTCAAATAAGAATGCCCTAAAAACAGGGAAAATAAGGAAAGATTCAGGCGAAGATACCTTAAAATTGGAGAAAAAAGGGAAAGATTCAAATATAGATGTCCTAAAATTGGAGAAATAAGGGAAAGGTTCAAATATAGATGTCCTAAAATTGGAGAAATAAGGGAAAGATTGGAATATAGATGCCCTAAAAAAAGAGAAAAAAGGGAAAGATTGGAATAAGAATGCATAGAAATTGGAGAAAAAAGGAAAGAATTAGACATGAATGCCTTGAAATTGGAGAAAATAAGGAAAGGTTCAGATATAGATGCCTGAAAAACAGAGAAAAAAGGAAAGATTGGAATAAGAATGCATAGAAATTGGAGAAAAAAGGGAAAGAAACAAACATGGATGCCTTGAAATTGGAAAAAATAAGGAAAGGTTCAGATATAGATGCCTGAAAAACAGAGAAAAAAGGGAAAGATCAGAGTATAGATGTCCGGAAATCAGGGAAAATAAGGAAAGATTCGACAAATATTGACATAGAATCGGAGAAATAGAGGAAAGATGGAATTAAAAACAGGATAGGTTAAAAGTAAAATAGGGGCTAATCAGCCCCTATTCTTAACAGGATATTTTGACGTTCAGATTCAGTCAAAGGGATATAATCAATTACGATTGTACTGGTTTTTATATCAAGAACTTCAAAATCGTTTATAAAGAGATGATTTGCTTTACAGTTTTCCAGAATTGGAACAACTACGTTTAAAACACTTTTAATGCCCTTACGCGGAATACGTATATAATTTTTAAAAGATAAGATATCGTAAGACTTTTGTGTTTGCTTCTTATCGAAAAGATCGATCCGTTCTTTCTGGAAGAATGGAACTAAAATTCTGGAACTATCTTCAAGAAGATCCAATTCTTCATTACTTGTGACCATTAAAGACTGATTGGCAAATTGTTGAATAAGCAAATTCTGGGGGAAAATAATGTCATATTCATTTCCAAGGCTGACATCAATCATTGGATAGGTTGTAATATCACCAATCAACCGTAAAGTATCTGTGGCATAATTTCCTTCAGCATTGAATCTTGCATAGGTATTTAGTGTAAGATCAGAAAGCAGCTGTCCAACAATTTTATTTTTATATTCTATCGAATATTTAGGAGATAATTTTAATGCGTCACTTATTTCACTGGTGTTTGTATGTATATAGTCTTTAGGACCACTTAAAATACTTTCTTCAGAAGTTGAAGAAGAAAAAATGTATTTGGATATGTACTTACCAATCAGTAAAAAGTAAACAATATTGTGATCAGGTCCAAGTGCACGGGCATTTTCAGTACGAATATTCTTATAAATCATATCGTTATTCGTAAACATATCATGCACGACAAGAGTTGTACCATCCAGCTCAATTTTTTCAATCTTCTCACCTTTACTATTCTGGTTTGCTCCAAAAATTGGTAGATTGACCATGGATTCTGGAAAATAGGTGAAGAAGTCATCAATCTTAAATCGGATGTTTTTCATTGCATTATAAAAAAGAAGTAAAAAATCATATGAAAAGAAATTCCTTTTTTTAGCATCTGTAATATATGCGAAGTAAGGATAATGGATAAAATTTCCCGGACCATTATCAGAAGTATAAAACCAATTTGTTACAACAGTCTCGTCAAAGGGAATATCCATTTTTAATCTTTTAGGAGCCAGGAAGGTTTTTCTCGAAGCCCGACAGCTTTTCACAAAACTTGCATACTTGCGAAAAGTGTAATCATATGAAAAATCACCCTTATCATAAATAGAGTGAAGCTCAGAATATGCCCAATCACTTAAAGACAAATGCTTAAAAATATACGAATATTCATGATACTGATCAACAAAATCCGAAGGAAGTGATGCGACCATTTTATCAGAAATAATTCGAAGGGTATGATAATCCATAGATGCCTCCAATTCAAATAATCAATATTATTGTATCATTTTGAAAAATGTAAAGCAAGTAAGGATTTAGGATGAAAGGGGAAAGATTGAGTTTATAGGAAAATTGGGGTTGTTCACAAATCAAAGCTATGATAGGATAATCATATATTGTAGAGTCTGAATTTTCATACATTAAAATACCGAAATGTAAGAATCATGCAGAAGACCATCGTTGGAAAATGATGTATATGCAAAGAACCTGAATGCGTCACAGAAGTGGCGCTTATTTTGTCTATTTACATAGGAAGAGGTATACAGATGAAGATCAGACTCATTAGTGGACAGGGAGATCAGAAAGAAATTGAATTTGGTGGAGATCAAAAAGAAGCTGCAGAGAGCTATTTGCTGCAGGACTGGCCAGAAAAGTGGAAGATAGTTGAATTTATAGATCCGTTAATCATAGAGCGATTTGATAGCACTTGGGAAGTAAAAAGAGTATTTTTACCGCAGGCGGACTGGTCAGGAAAAGAAGAACCATATTATCGGGTATATGAAGAGCGTGTTTGCATGAAAAGAGGAGAGCAATATCGTGGAAGTAATAGAATCATCAGTGGTTTGATAAAGTAAGAAAGAGCAATTGCAGCATAAATTGAAGTATGATAGGATAAATATGTAATATAAGTATTTGTCCTATTAGTTCCATTCATTGCATAAACAACCGGCAATGAAAGTGTGCCATGCAGTCTGGATAAGGTTATCCAAATTGTGGCATGGAAGTAGTAGGGCATTTTTTGACCATCGCATAAGCGGTGGTCTTTTTTTGCCCAAAAGAAAGGAGAAAAAATGAGAGAGAAGAAAGTTGGGGAATGGATCAAAGAGAAAGCCTGTGATAAGTATGGGGAATTTGAAGCAATTGGAATACTTCCAGATAAAAAAGCGGTGGAGAAAAGTTCTGTGAAAAAAGAAATTTTAGAACTCCAGGCAAAATATGCTGGAAGATTGGAAGCCGAAAGGATAATAGAAGAGTATATGAGATGTTCCATGAAAGCGGAATGGTATCTGTCAAAGAGGCAGTATGAAATAAACCTCGAAGAAGCAATCCAATATCACAAACGGCTTGCAAAATCACTTAAGCAAAAAGAAGTCATAGACAAGAATAAACTGTTCCTTTATTCAATTAAAGAAACGGTTGTTAAAGGAACAGTAAATTTGATTGTCAAAGATGAGAAAGGAAAAGTAACAGCTATCTTATTATGTGATAGAGCAGCATTTTATAATAGGAGAGCACGAATCCAGTGGAAGCGGCCAGAATATGCCCCCGAGCTATTGTTGATGTACTTAGGCTTACATGAAATATATGGAAGAGAGCTGCAAGTACAAATGATATTCTTAAAACGGGAAAAAGACGATCCGCAATTAATGTTTGATGGAGAAAAGCAGATCATAAGTGCTGACTATTCGAAGACAGATATTAAAAAGCTGGAAGAACGCTTAGAAAGTGCCATATCATATTGGGCAGAAGAGAGGAAGAAAAATCATTTGTGTGAGCAATGCAGATTTAAGCTATTATGCAGAAAACGAAATAAGATAGCTCATCCACAAATGGAGATAAGAAAGCCAGAACCAAAGTTTACGATTGCGCAGCAACAGGTTGTTGATTTAAAAGAAGGGACATGTGCAGTATATGCGGTGCCAGGAGCTGGAAAGACAACAACATTGGTATATCGTTTATGCAGATTACTGTCAAATGGAGTTGACCCGGAAAATATACTATTTGTGACATTTACAAATAAAGCAGCAATGGAAATTAGGGACCGGGTACAGGCAATACTTGATACAAAGAGTACCTCATTTCTGCCGCAGATCTATACGTTCAATGGCCTTGGCTGGCAGATCATAAGAGATCATGAACAGATCTGTGGCAGTAAGAAACTACTTACTCCAATGGAAGAAAAAAGACTTCTGTTAGAGTGTATCGATGAGTCAGAGCCATTGATCGGATTTCGATATCAGTATATAGAAGGAAAATTCGGTCTTTTGAATCAATTGGGAAAGGTTTTTCAAGGGTTAAAAGAGAATGAGGAGGAAGAAATTGATAAGCTTGTAAAAGCAGGAAGAAACCTTGAACAGATACTGATGATATATGAAAAGTATAAGAAAAAAATCGAGGAAGAAGGATATATCACTTATGATGAGCAGATCACGTTAGCAATTGAGATATTAAAACAGAATCCACAAGTCCGAAAAGAATATCAATCAAAATGGCAGTATATAATGGCAGATGAGTTTCAGGATGCTTCAAAAGAAAATGTGGAGTTATTATATCTTATTGCAAAAGAAAAATCTCCAAACATAGTGGTGGTAGGAGATGCAGATCAGTCTATTTATGAGTGGAGAAATGGATCGCCAAAGTATTTGATAGAATTTCCGGAGATATTTCCTAATACCAGGAAAATATATATGCAGGATAATTTTCGCTCGACGGATCAGATTTTAGAATCTTCCAATCAATTGATTGCATTGAATCAGAACCGGATAGATATTTTCATGAGACCACATAAAAAAGGGGCAGCAAGACCCTATAGAATAAGAAATGCAGATGTAACAAAGGTTCCAGAGATAGTTCAATTGTTGAAGGACCAGCATTATGAATATGGCGATATAGCGATACTGGCCAGAAAGAATGTTACTTTGGACAAATGTCGAAAGGTGCTGGAAGAGAAGGGAATTGAATCCATCAGCCCTGCTGATCGGTTTTGCCTAGATCCAATGATTGTTTTTATCAACGATATATTAAAATTATATCAGGATCTAACCTGTGACATGGAATTTTACAGAGCCTTCCGGATGCTGCATTGTAGACTTAAGAAACCAAACATAGAGAAATCCTTTTACGATACGCTTCGGGAAAAAGGATATCAGGCATTAGATACCGGAAACATCGAATCCATGTTGGTCTATATGGTAGAAAAGAAGGATGAAAAAGAAGACCTGATACTGAACGCAGCCAAAGTCTTATTCAGATTATTCTTGAAAATTGAAGAAGGTAATCTGAAACATTTTTTGGATGCTGTGGAAAATGCATTGGGAATGAATGAAAATGATCCAGCAGTACAAGCACTTCTTAGATTTATTGATCAGCAGAACATAACAACAATTGAAGAGTTGGAACAAGAACTCAAGTTTCTGGAAACGATAGGAGATGAGAGTACGATTGAATATGATGCAGATCCTGATAAAGTCCTTTTGATGACAGCTCATGGATCCAAAGGGAAAGAATTTCCAGTTGTATTAATCCTTGAGTGTGAGTCGTTTGAAGAAACGGAAGAGGAGAGGAGACTTCTATATGTGGCTATGACAAGAGCAGAAAAAGTTTTGTATTTGCTGGAAAGCCCAGGAGCGCATTGCATATTGTTGGATCAGATTGCAGATTCTGTTCAGTCAGTGGTAATGGAAAAGTAGGAGGATAAGAGATGATCGTATTGATGGAAGGGGAAGAAAAATACCTTAAAATGAAAGCGATTCATAAAGAAAAGGAAAAGCTGAAAGATATGGAACTTTGCTTTCGG
>OIXA01003278.1_pt1 | contig 17198 bp, 15 predicted proteins | sample 1587721 | NCBI WGS metagenome assembly OIXA01 (sample SAMEA3888900, study PRJEB22519) | human gut metagenome | biome: human gut; feature: human-associated habitat; material: faeces | place: Denmark | collected 2013 | reverse complement strand
TGACAAAAAAGCGGCGGCGCTCTGTCCATCTTCATGTGATGGTGACGCCGGAGGAACAGGCATTGATCGCTGACCGCATGACCGAGGCCGGGATCTCCAACATGGGAGCTTATATGCGGAAAATGGCGCTCAACGGCTTTGTGCTTCATGTGGACCTGTCCGATGTGCGGGAGCTTGTTTCCTTGCAGCGTCGCTGTGCAAACAATCTCAATCAGGTGGCGATTCAGGCCAACACCTACGGCGGCGTTTATCCCGAGGAGATCCGAACCTTGCAGCAGGACTATGCCCAGCTATGGGGGCCGTTGTCCGAGCTGCTGAAAAAGCTGTCGGCGGTGGTGAGCCTTTGACCTGCTGGGGAGCGGCCTTGTGCCGCTCCCCGGCTTTTCCGACTTCGGGACAAAGTGTCCCTATGTGGGAAAAGCCAGAAAAGGGGCTTTCAAAGGCATACTTGTTTGTCCCACAAGAGGGAGTTATAATATACATATAAAGGAAAAATCCTGTAAAATCAACACTTTGGAGGTACAAGCCATGTTCATTTTCAAGATTCTTGCCGCCCCTTTTGTCCTGCTGCTGACCGTCCTTGTTATGGTGCTGTCGTTTCTCAGTTCCGCTGCCGCCGCTGTGCTGAACATCATTTCTGTTATCCTTGTCATACTCAGCGCCTATTCTGTGTTCATCGAAAAAGATACGTCATCCGCCATCATCGGATTTGTGGGCGCGTTCCTCATGTCCCCCTACGGCCTGCCCGCGCTGGCGGACTGGCTCATTGGAAAGCTGGACGGGCTGAACGAATCTCTCAAAGGCTTTATTGCAAACTGACAACTTCGGGACAAAGTGTCCCAAAGCTGCGGCGGCTGCTTCGGCAGCCGCCTTTCCTTTTGCCGTGGAGGAGGTGATCTTACGGCGACCACATTTCTCAAAGCCCACCATATCAGCAGGGGCGAAACCATAGCGCAGTCTCTGAAAGACCGTTTCGACTATGGACAAAGCCCGGAGAAAACCGGAAACGGGGAACTGATCTCTGCCTATGAGTGCGACCCGCAGACCGCTGATGCGGAGTTCCTGCTTTCCAAGGCCAGATACAAAGCCATCACGGGCCGGGAGCAGCGCCGGGACGCCGACGTGCTGTGCTATCAGATCCGGCAGTCCTTCAAGCCGGGAGAGATTACGGCGGAGGAGGCAAACCGCGTGGGCTATGAGACGGCCATGCGCTGGACGAAGGGCAAGCACGCCTTTTTCGTTGCCACCCACACCGACAGGGCGCACATTCATAATCACATTTATTACAACTCCACCACGCTGGACTGCACCCGGAAATACAAGGATTTCTGGCGCTCGGCCAGCGCCCTGCGTCGGCTCTCCGACCGTGTATGTCTGGAAAACGATCTCTCCGTCATCACCGATCCCAAGCTCCACAGCAAGGGCCGCTTTCTGCATTATGGTCAATGGCTGGGGCCGGAGCGCCCGCCCTCTGCCAAGGTGCGGCTCAAGGCTGCCATTGGAGAAGCCCTTGCAAAGCGCCCCGCCGATTTTGCCGATTTCCTGCGGCTCATGGAGGAGGCAGGCTATGCGGTCAGGCGGGGACGGGGCGGCGCGATCTCCTTTCTTGTGCCGGGACAGGAGAAACCGACCCGGCTCCGGGCATCCACCCTCGGGGACGGTTACGATCCCGAGGACATCCGGGCGGTCATCGCCGGGGAGCGTTCGATCCCGGCTGCGGAGGATGCCGCCCCAGCGTCCCGGCGCGTGGGCCTGATCGTGGACATTGAGCAGCGGCTTCGGGAGGGAAAAGGCCCGGCCTATGAGCGATGGGCCAAGGTCTACAACATCAAGCAGATGGCCGCCGCGCTGCAATTCCTCCGGGAGCGGCAGCTTACGGACTATGCCGCGCTGAGTGCAAAAACGGATGGAGCGGTGGACCGCTTTCACCGGCTCTCTGATGAATTGCGGGCCACCGAGACGGAGCTGGCGCACACCTCCGAACTGATGGGCGCGGTGGTGCGGTACGCCAAAACCCGCCCTGTGTTCGATGGGTACAAGGCGGCCCGGTACAGCAGGAAGTATCTGGCCGAGCATGAGGCGGAGCTGGCCGATTACCGGGCGGCGAAGGCTGCCATGAACGAACTGCTGGGCGGGGCAAAGCTGCCGAAAATGGACGCGCTGAAAGAAAAGCGCCGCGCTCTGGCAGCACGGAAAAAGAAACTGTACGCCGAGTACCGGAAAGCGCAGCAGGAAATGCGGGAGGCCGTGGCGGTCAAGACAAACATTGACCATCTGCTGGGCCTGACGGACGGGCAGAAAAATAAGGAACAGGAGCGATAAGCAACGGTGACGCAGATATAAGGCGCTTGCGCCGCTGACTTCGGGACAAAGTGTCCCGAAGTGCCGGGTTTGGGGAGGCTCCCCAACAAGCATTTTTGCCGCCCCCTGCGGGCGCAAAAATCGTGAGTGTCTATACACTCACCCTGCTTGCCAATTCGCGCACCCCCGGAAACCCGGCTGTTTTCACGGGCGGCGCTTTTCTCCAAAACCGTATCGTAAAATGGAATCATGGGAAACCTATACAAACGATACGGAGGAGAAAACCATGATCTTGCAGACATTAAAAGAAAAGATACACGTCGTTTCCTTTCTGCTATTGCATCCAGCCTCTTTCTATGCTATACTAATGGTGTTTACACCACAAGAGAAAGGAAGTGATCCCCATAGCCATCACAAGCGCAAGTTTGCCCACGAAGAAGCGGATTCTGACCGTTTGCGTGAAGCTGTTTTTGGAAAAGGGCTACAAGCAGACCACGCTGGCGGAAATCAACGAAAAGGCCGGTGTGTCTTTCAGCCAGTTCCAGAACATTTTTCGCGCCAAGGACGGCGTATTGACGGAGCTGGTAGAGTTCATGTTTGAAAACCAGTTCGCTATGGCGCGAAGCGCGGCGGGTGCGAAGCTGCCGCCGATTTATGTCTACGCGGTCGAAACGGCAATCCAGATGACGCTGACGGAGCTGAACGAAAACCTGCGGGAGATCTACATTGAAGCCTACACGCAGAAGGAAGCGTCTGAATTTATCTTCCGGGAAACGGCGAAGGAGCTGTATCAGATCTTCGGTCCGTATCAGCCGGAGCTGACTGCCCGCGATTTTTATGACATGGAGATCGGCTCAGCCAGCATCATGCGCGGCTACATGGCCCACCCCTGCGACGAGGAGCTGACGCTGGAAAAGAAGCTGCGGCTGTTTCTCACCATGAGTCTGCGGGCGTACAACGTCCCGAAGGAGGAAACGGAACAGGCGATCCGGTTCGTGGAAGGGCTGGATATCCGCACGATCTCCGAACAGGTGATGCAGGCGCTGTTCCGTGCGCTGGCGATGCGCTTTGAGTTTTCCCTCGCGGGGATCACGCTGCCAGCACAAAAATAGAAGCCAATATGTATTGCAAGGGAGTACTCCCTTGCATCGGGATATATCCCGATGCAATCCCCTCTTGCTCCAAAACGCGCTTCCCACGGGGGACGGGACGACGCGCGAGAAGAAAGTGAGGAATGACCATGAAAAAACGACTGCTCAGCATCCTGCTCATGTGCTGTATGGTGCTGACACTGCTGCCAACAACGGCTTTTGCGGAGGAAAGCACGGAAACCCCGCCTGTATGCACCTGTGAAACGGCTTGTGCGGTGGAAACAATGAACGCAGAGTGCTCTGTCTGCGGCGCAGAGGGTGCTTCGGCGGAGAATTGCGCAAAATACATCAAGCCCGCAGACGATGCGGCAGTGCAGCCGGAGGGGGAAGTGTCCGACCCCCAGCCGGAGACAGCCTTGACGGCGTTAATTGGCGGGAGCGAGACGGTAGCAGAAGTCAACACCGCGGATGACCTGATTGCGGCTATTGCTGGTGTTAATTTCGACACCGTCAAGCTGACGACGGACATTAGCATCAGCACTTCCCTGACCGTCAACCGCACTGTGACGCTAGACTTGAACGGTCATGTGCTCAAATACGAGAGCGCAAACAAGGGCAGCGTGATTGTGGTCGAGAATGGCGGGCAGCTGACTATCGAGGACAGCAATACGAGTAATCTCGGACCTGTTGACAAAGGTGGCGAATACGTCCGTTCTATGGTAGAATAACCATAAGGAGGGATGCGGCATGATGGGACACCAAAGCAGACAAATGGCAATGCTTTTCGTAGATATAGAGTCACTGATTCCAGAAACCCACCTGCTGCGGAAGATCGAGCGGATGGTATCCTTCAACTTCATTTATGATCTTCTGGCGCCATATTATCCGGCAACAGGCCGTCCATCTGTCGACCCTGTCAGTATGTTCAAAATGCTCTTGATCGGATACCTGTATGGCATCAAATCAGAGCGGCGGTTGGTGGAGGAAGTTCAGCTCAACATCGCCTACCGGTGGTTTTGCGGATTTGAACTGGATGACACGATCCCAAATCACTCCACATTCAGCAAGACCAGAACACGAAAATGGCAGCAAAGCGATCTCTTTCAGAAAGCCTTCTATGAAATAGTCAAGCAATGTATAGACAGCGGGCTGATCGACGGAGAAGCTATGGCTGCGGATGGAAGCTATATTCCGGCCAACGTATCAAGAGAAAGCTGGATCAATGTAGAAACAGAAGTTGAACAGAGTATGCAAAGCTATCTCGATTCTTTGGATGAAGAGCTTTCCAATCAGCCGGGCTTCAAAAAGCCTCCAACAAAAATTGTAAGGAAGTGCCGTACCACCAGCCAAACAGATCCAGACAGCGGTTATATCAATCACGGCAGCAAACGCGGCATCGGGTATCTGATGGAAGCAACTGTGGACTGCAAACACGGCATTTTAACAGGCGTTGATGTATATTCTGCCAATGAGAAGGAAAGCGTCCTGATCTTGCGGCATTTGGAACGGCAAATCAATCTTGGCATCCCAATGAGCCGGCTTGCTCTGGATCGCGGATATGAGACAGGTGCTGTTCACCGAGGGCTGGAGCTTCTGGGCATTACCGGATATATCCCCGCAATTCAGTTCTCCAATCCACCTGAGAAATATGGATTCTCCTACGATCCACAGCTCGACGCATTCATCTGTCCGGAAGGAGTTCCTCTTACATACCACAGGCTAAATTGCAGCAAATCGACGGGCAAATATCTGCGTTGCTACCAAGTCGAGGGCGATGTCTGTATGCACTGTCCAAAACGGCCGAGCTGTTTTGACAAGGCTGGAATTCGGCGCAGAGTGCTGGCCAGCAGTTGCTATCCGGCATTTTTCAGAGGGCATCAGCGCGTGGGAACTCCAGAATACCTGGCCATGATGCGGCTTCGTAAAATCTGGGCCGAGGGCAGCTTCTCCGTCTTGAAACGGGAACACTGTATTTCAAGGATTCGAAAAAGGGGCATTCTTGCAGCTACGGAAGAATGCCTCCTTGCCGCCATGGCCCTAAACCTCAAGAGGATGGTAAGTGCCATCTTTCGCTATCCCCAAATTTACTGTTCTGCTGGAACCACTGTGGGTTCCAGCAGAATTTTTGCTTTTGTCAACAGGTCCAATAAGTTGCGCAAATTGAAAACGGCATAAAAATAGACATGGTTTGCAGAGCTCTGGTAGAATGAAGTTACCACACACCATTCTGAAAGGAGTCTGTAAACCATGTCCGAAAAGATTGTACAACTGAACGAGGAAGTAATCAAGAACCAGCTTAAGGAGTTGGTCCGAGGCAGCGTGGAAGAGACGCTGAATGAGCTTCTAGAACAGGAGGCGGAGAAACTGACCCAGGCTGCCCGCTACGAGCGAAATGCGGCTCGCCAAGGCTACCGCAGCGGTCACTATGACCGGAACCTTACCACCACTTCCGGAGACGTGACGCTCCATGTGCCCCGCCTCAAGGGTGTTTCCTTTGAGACGGCCATCATCGAGCGGTATCGCCGCCGGGAGAGCAGCGTGGAGGAAGCCCTCATCGAGATGTACCTGACAGGTGTTTCCGTGCGCCGTGTGGAGGATATCACGGAGGCGCTGTGGGGCAGCAAGGTCTCGCCCGCCACCATCCCTCGCTGGTTCCACGGTTTCCTTCATCAAGGCGACTGCTGAGGGTGAGACCGGCACGGTCAAGCTGGTCTACGACGGTCAGACGTTCTTCACCACGGAGATTACTGTTGCGCAGAAGCCCATGAGCAAAGATGATGTCACCATTACCGGTATCAACGACAAGTACCCCTCTCATGAGGCTGCCGAAGCTGCCAAGGACGGTATCGGTATCGTCTATGACGGCAAGAAACTGACCACAGACGACTACACTGTGTCCCGTGAGGATGGTATGTTTACCATTACCTTTGAGCGCAACTACTCCGGAACCGTGAAGCAGGACTACCAGGTAGAGACCGGCCTACCCACTGTCACCGTTTCCGACGCTACCTTTACTTACGACGGTCAGAATCACACCATCGTCGTTAACAACCCCAACAATGACGATGTGAAGTTTAGCCTGAGCCAGTCCGGTTACGGCGCACAGATCGAGAAGAAGGCTGCCGGTACTTATGTGATCTACTGGGCCGCTGAGAAGGACAGCAAAACTGTTTCCGGTTCGGCCACCCTCGTGATTACCAAGGCCACACTGACCATCAAGGCAGACAACCAGTCCATGTATGTCGGCGGCACGGTGCCTACGCCTACCTTCACGGCCACAGGCCTTGTGAAGGGCGACACGCTGACGACTGCACCGACACTGACCTGTACGGCGGAGGGTATGACAGTCGGCAAGTTTGATATCGTTCCCTCTGGCGCTGACGCCGGCAATAACTACGAGATCACCTATGTCAACGGTACGCTGACGGTCTCGCGCCGCCACAGCAGCCCACCTTCCACCACCCCCGATCCCGAGCCGACACCGGACGACAGCAACAGCTTCTCCGACGTTCCCGCGAACGCTTACTTTGCCGATGCAGTGAAGTGGGCAGTCGATAAGGGGATTACCAACGGCCTGTCTGACACGATGTTCGGCCCCTACGAGTCCTGCACGCGTGCGCAGATCGTGACGTTCCTGTGGCGCGCCGCCGGCAGCCCCGAGCCGAAGACCGCAAGCAGCTTCACGGATGTTCCTGTGAGCGCTTACTATGCCAAGGCGGTTGCTTGGGCCGTTGAGAACGGCATCACGAACGGCATGACCGAGACGACGTTCGCTCCCGACGCTACCTGCACGCGCGGCCAGAGCGTGACGTTCCTGCACCGTGTGCTCAAGGGCACCGCGAGCGGCAGTGCGAACTTCACCGACGTGAAGTCCGACGCGTTCTACGCTGATGCGATTAACTGGGCGGTTGCGAATAACGTGACGAACGGTACTTCCAACACGACGTTCAGCCCCAACGCGGACTGCACGCGCGCGGAGATCGTGACGTTCCTGTATCGCGCCTATCAGGGCAAGTAAATCCAACTGAAAAAAGCGGCGGTTCATCAGAACCGCTGCTTTTTTGCGCCGCATTGACAAGCGCTCCCGCCCTCGGTATACTATGACTAAAAGCAAGACGGCAGTAAAAAATGCAGACGAGTTTGAGACATCGAACTCGAAAAGGGGGGAGCAAATGAAGTATCTTGGAAAGCCTGCGGGCATGTGGGCGCTGTTTGCCGGATCGTTTGAAAAGCACCTGATGGTCGAATTCGACCTGACCGCGGAGCAGGCGAAGGACGTTGCGGCGCGCGCCAAAAAGAAATATCGCGAGATCATCGCGAAGCTGCCGGAATTTGACAAGCGTGACCGCTTCGAAATGAACATCGTCAACTGCGCGATGCTCGCCGCGTTTATCCTGTGCATGCCGCAGCGGCCGGACATCAAAACGCTGACGGACTACTACGCCGCGGCGATGATGACGCCTACGATGAAGGCTTTCTGCCGCGCGAGCGGAAAGAAAAAGTTCACGCCCAAGGACATCGAGGGCATGAAGGCGACGGCGAAGCTGCGCGCGGGCGACCGCAACCCCTATTCGTGGAACATGGACTTTTTCGAGTACGAGAACGGCAGCGGCTACGAGGCGCGCTTCACGACCTGCGGCATCTGCACGCTGATGCAGGTGTTGGGGCTCTACGATCTGACGCCCGCGCTGTGCCACCTCGACTACACGATGGGCGAAGCGGGCGGCGCGTCGGATTTTGTGCGCGAGTACACGCTCGCCTCCGGCGGCCCCTACTGCGACTGCGGGTATCACAAAAAGCAGTGAAAAACAAAAAGGATGCGTCTTTCGATGCATCCTTTTTCCTTTATGTAGGGGACTCAATCCTCGTTGTAGGCATCCGAGGCCTTGATGCGCTGGTACATGTCCTGCATCTGGCGGTCGATCTCAGCGATCTTGCCCGCGCATTCGAACATCTCCTCGTTGATGCCCTCGGGCAGCTTCGTTTTGTCGACCTTGTAGCGGATATCGTGCTCAAGGCTCGCCCAGAAGTCCATGGCGATCGTGCGCAGCTGGATCTCCGCCACGACGTATTCCGTCCGGTCGGAGAGGTAGACGGGCACCTTGATGTCCATGTGCAGCGAGCGGTAGCCGTTGTAGTTCGGCGTCTGGATGTAGTCCTGCTTTTTGACGATCTCCACATCCGTCTGCCGCGCCAGCATCTCGCCCACGCGGTAGACATCGTCGATGTAGCTGCAAACGACGCGCACGCCCGCGATGTCGTTGATGTTTTTTCGCGCGGACTCGATCGAGAGCGGCAGGCCGCGCTTGATGAGCTTGGCGACGATGCTCGATTGCGATTTGACGCGCCCGTCGATGTGGTGGATGGGGTTTCGCGCGTAGAGGACGTTGAACTCGCTGTTGAGGATGTTGAATTTCAGCGTGAGCTGCCGAACCGCCGCGTCATAGAGATTCTGCATGACAAGAAAGTCATGCGGATCTTCGCAGAGTGCGGCGCCGTTCCCCGTTCGATTCATTCTGAGCCTTCCTTTCCATCGGAAGCGTCAACACCCGCCCGATGTGCTTTTGTTCCTTTCAGTATAGCAGACGATCACCGCCGCGCCAAGGGGAGAAATGCTGATTTTCCGCAAAAGTCTGCGCGAAAAAAGCAGCGGGCGGGAGAAACTACCAAGCGACGGGCAAAAGGACTTGCAATGCAGCGCAAGCCATTCTATAATTAACCTGAAAGGATATGCACAGCGTTCGGCACTTCCGCTCCGGTGGCAGAGCAAACGCGCGGAAGGTGCAGAAAAGAACAATGGATAAAAAAGGAAAACAGCAATTTCTTCTGGTCGCGTTCGGCGTGGCGCTCTATGCCGCGCTGATGAATCTCAACGAAGTCGCGGCGTTTCTCACGAGGCTCGCTACCCTCTTCACGCCGGTGATCATAGGGTTATTGATGGCGTTTGTCCTCAGTGTGCCGATGCAGGGCATCGCAGGACGTTTGACGCGCCTGATGCCAAAGGCAAAGGAAAAACACATTGACCTTCTCAGCCTGCTGCTGACGCTTTTGTGCGTGGTCATCGTCGTGGTACTGCTGTGCGTTCTGGCGCTGCCGCAGCTTGCCGCGTCGCTCAAGAGCATCGGCACACTGGTCAGGGAGAACTGGCCGGACTGGGCGCGCCTTCTCTCGGATCACGGCGTGGATACAAGCGAGCTCACCGATCGCATCGCCGCGCTCGATTGGAAAACGGTGCTGGAAAAGGCGCTCACCGGCGCCGGCGCGCTGATCGACTCGGTGGTGGATCTTGCCGGTACCACAGTCTCGGCGGTGGCCAACGTCACCTTTGCCATCGTCATCATGTTTTATGTGCTGCTCGACCGGCGCAGCCTTGCTAAACAGAGCCGCAGACTCCTCTACGCCAACCTGAGCGAGCGAAAGGCCGATCAGGTCTGCCGCATCGCGCGCCTGACGCACACCACCTACGCCCGTTTCCTGTCCGGGCAGTGCGTGGAGGTCGTGATCCTCGGCACGATGATCTTTCTCGCGTTCTCCCTGTGCGGCATTCCCTACGCGGGGCTGACCGCCGCGCTGACGGCGGCCTTCGCCTTTGTTCCCTACATCGGCGCGCTGGCCTCCTGCGCAATCGGCGTACTGCTGACGCTGCTTGCCCAGCCGGAGAAGGCGCTGCTGTGCCTGATCGTCTATCAGGCGGTGCAGTTCACGGAAAATCAGTTCATCTACCCGCATGTGGTTGGCAGCAGTGTGGGGCTTGCGCCGTTGTGGACGCTCCTTGCGGCATTGCTTGGCGGCAAGCTCTTCGGCCTTGTCGGTATTGTGTTTTTCATTCCCCTCACGGCGGTAGTACTCCAGCTCGTACATGAGCACACCGCACAGCAGCTTTCGGAAAAGAAACTCGACCGCGAGGATCTGATCGAATAACAAAAAAGGACGACAGCTAAAAATAGCTGTCGTCCTTTTTTGTGCGGTCACGACTGCGCCATGCGCTCGAGAAGCTGGAAGGCCTCTTCAAGCTTGGGGTCGATGTGGTCGGTCTGCAAAGCCTCGCGCACGCAGCCTTCGATGTGCGCGCGCATGATCTGCTGGTTGGCGCTTTTGAGGAGCGACTGCGTGGCGAGAAGCTGGTTGGAGATGTCCACGCAGTAGCGGTCGTCGTCGATCATCTGCAAAATGCCGTCGAGCTGGCCGCGGGCAATTTTCAGCTTGCGGCGGACGGAATCACGATCGGCTCTCATGGCCTTAGCGGATGGAGACGGCCTGATAGCCCGCCTCATCGACTGCGGCCTTGAGCGCCGCGTCGGTCACGCTGTCGTCCACGCTGACAGTGGCGGACTTGCTCTCAAGGTCGACCTTGGCCTCCTTCACGCCGGGGACGGCGGAAAGCGCCTGCTGGACGTGGTTCACGCAGTGCATGCAGGCCATGCCCTCAATGCTGATGACTTTTTCCATGTTCGTTTCTCCTTTTTCGTTGTTACTTGCCATAGTGTGGCTGTTTGCTATCTCCACTCCGCTATCCGACGGAGAAGAAACCGTTTTGGATGCTGCTGCCGCCGTGTGCTTGGCCTTGAACCAGCGCAGGCGCAGCGCGTTGCTCACCACGAACACCGAGCTGAAGCTCATCGCGAGCGCGCCGAGCATTGGGTTCATCTTGAGCAGGAAGGCGGGGTAGAACATGCCCGCCGCGATGGGAATGCCGATGGCGTTGTAGAAGAACGCCCAGAAGAGGTTTTCCTTGATGTTGCGGATGACCGCGCGGCTCAACTGCACGGCGGTCGAGACGTCGAGAAGGTCACTGCGCATCAGCACAATATCCGCCGACTCGATGGCGACGTCCGTACCGGCACCGATGGCAATGCCGACGTCTGCGCGCGCAAGGGCGGGCGCATCGTTGATGCCGTCACCGACCATGGCAACCTTCTTGCCGCCCTCCTGTAAGCGGCGGATCTCGCGTTCCTTATCCTGCGGCAGCACCTCGGCCACGACGCGGTCCACGCCGACCTGACGGCGGATGGCCTCGGCGGTCTTGGCGTTGTCGCCCGTGAGCATGACGACTTCAATGCCCATGCTCGAGAGCTCGGCGATGGCCTGCGCGCTCGTGGGCTTGACGACATCGGCTACGGCGATGAGGCCGATGAGCTTGCCGTCGAGAGCGAAGTAGAGCGGCGTCTTGCCGTCCTCGGCCAGCGCTTCGCCGCGCGCGAGCAGGTCGCTCTTTTCGATGCGGTTTGCTTCCATCATGCGGCGGTTGCCGGCAAGGCAGAGCTGGCCCTCGACCTCGCCGCGGATGCCCTGACCGGGGATCTGCTCAAATTTGTCGACGGACAGGAACGTGAGCGACTCCTTCTCCGCCCCGGCCACGATGGCCTCGGAAAGCGGATGCTCGGAGAGCTTTTCGAGCGACGCGGCGACGGAGAGAAGTTTGTCCCTGCCGATGCCGCCGTCGACGACGTCGGTGACGACGGGCTTGCCCTGCGTGATGGTGCCGGTCTTGTCGAGCACGACGGTGTTGACGCTGTGCGTCGTCTCAAGCGCTTCGGCGGACTTGATGAGGATGCCGTTCACCGCGCCGCGGCCCGTGCCGACCATGATGGCCGTCGGCGTGGCGAGGCCCAGCGCGCAGGGGCAGCTGATGACGAGAACGGAAATACCGATGGACAGCGCAAATTCCACGCTGTGGCCCGTCAGCAGCCATGCTGCCGTTGCGATGACGGCGATCGTGATGACGACGGGGACGAACACGCCGCTCACCTTATCGGCGAGCTTGGCGATGGGCGCTTTGGAGCTCGTGGCCTCGTCCACAAGGCGTACGATCTGGGAAAGGGCGGTATCGTCGCCGACCTTCGTCGCGCGCATCTTGAAATAGCCGGATTTGTTGATGGTCGCGCCGATGACGCTGTCTCCCGCCTGCTTTTCGACGGGGATGCTCTCGCCCGTCAGCGCGGATTCATCGACCGAGGACGTTCCCTCGAGCACGACGCCGTCGACGGGGATGCTCTCGCCCGCCTTGACGATCAGAACGTCGCCGAGTTGGACCTCCTCGACGGGGATGACGCTCTCGACGCCGTTGCGCTCGACCGTCGCAGTCTTGGGTGCAAGGTCCATGAGCTTCGTGATCGCGTCGGAGGTCTTTCCCTTGGCGCGGGCCTCCATCGTTTTGCCCATGGTGATGAGCGTCAGGATCGTGCCTGCGGACTCGAAGTACAGCTCCATCATATAGGTGTGCACCGTGTCCATGTCCATCTGGCCAAAGCCGATGCCGATCTTATAGATGGCGTAGATGCCGTACACGATGGCGGCGCTGGAGCCCAGTGCGATCAGCGAATCCATGTTCGGCGAGCGCTGCCACAGCGTCTTGAAGCCGACGATATAGTACTGGCGGTTGATATAGACGATGGGCAGCAGCAGCAAAAACTGCGTGAATGCGAACGTCATCGCATTTTCCATGCCGAGGAAGCACGCGGGCAGCGGCCAGCCCATCATGTGGCCCATCGAGAGATAGAACAGCGGGATGGTGAAGAGGAGCGAGAGCGCGAGGCGCTTTTTCATGCCGTTGTAGGCCTTCTGCGCGGCGCTGGCGCCGCCCGTTTCAGCGGCCTTCGCGGCGGGCGCGCTGCCGGGCTTTGCATGCAGGGATGCGCCGTAGCCCGCCTTTTCGACCGCGGCGATGATCTGCGCGGACGAAAGCTGGGATTCGTCGTATTCGACGACCATGCTGTTTTTCAGCAGGTTGACCGCGACCTGCTGCGCGCCGGGCTGCTTGGCGACGGCCTTTTCCACGCGGCTGGAGCAGGCGGCACAGCTCATGCCAGTCACGTCATAGGTTTCCTTTTTCAATTTGATTCCTCCTTCGTGACAAATACAATACCCGTGTGGGGTATTTTTGATTTACCAACAGTATAGGTCGGAAATTGGCGGATTGTCAAGACCTCTTTTCGAGAAATTTCCGTTTGAGCGAAAGTTGCGGCGTTTCGGTCGGGAAAACTTACCGCCGCCGCGCCGCTGGACAGCTTGCATCCCTTATGGTAAACTGACGGCATGCGTTTTATGATAAGCAGGTGAAAAATGAAGAAAAAACATATCTTGAAATGGCTGGGCATCGCGCTGGGCGCGTACCTTTTTTACGCCGTACTGACGGCCGTTTTTGTTCCACTGCCGCAGAAAGAGGCGACAGGGGAGCTGTGGAGCCAGTATGAAGCCCGATTGAGCGAGGACGCATCGCAGGAGCGCGTGAGGAGCATCGAGGACACGGACAGTGCGCTGCTCTGGCGCTTGCAGCTCATCGAGAGTGCGGAAAGGGAGGTCATCTTCTCAACCTTTGACCTGCGCGCGGACGGCAGCGGACAGGATTTGATGGCCGCGCTCTATGGCGCGGCGCAGCGCGGCGTGCGGGTGCGCGTCATCGTCGACGGGCTGAACGGTTTTCTGCATCTGCAAAACAGCGGCGTTCTCCGCGCCCTCGCAGCGGAGGAGAATGTGGAGGTGCGCTTTTATGATCCCATCGACCTGCTGCGCCCGTGGAAGCTCAACTACCGTCTGCACGACAAATATCTGATCGCCGACGAGAGCAAATACATCCTCGGCGGAAGAAATTCGAACGATTTGTTCCTCGGCTCATATCAGGAGAACCAGAACATCGACCGCGACGTGCTCGTCGTGTCGGACGGGGGAGAGGGCAGCTCAGTCTCCCAGCTTTTGACGTATTTTGAAAGCGTCTGGTCGCAGCCGGAGAATCAGACCATCACAGGCAAGACGTCCTCGCAGACCGACGCGCTGCAGGAGCGCTACGCGGCGCTATGCGCGGTGCATGGAAAAGAGCTTGCCGCCGTCGACTGGGAGGTGGAGACCGCGGCGGTCACGCATGTGAGCCTTCTCAGCGGCTCGCCGCGCGCGGAGGCGAAAGCGCCTGAGCTGTGGGACGCGCTTGTCCGCCTGATGGCGCAGGGCGATGACGTCCTGCTGCAAACGCCGTACATCATCTGCAACAACAAAATGTATAACGATTTGGAAGCACTTGCCGAGACGCGGCAGCTGCGCGTGCTGACGAATGCCGTCGAAAACGGTGCGAACCCGAGCGGCTGCTCGGACTACTTACGCGAAAAGCAAAATATTTTATCGCGCGGCGTCGACGTGTACGAGGTCGTCTGCGGCCAGTCGCTGCACACGAAGACGATTTTGATCGGGGATGATCTGAGCATCGTCGGCTCGTTCAACGCCGACATGCGCAGCGCATATCTCGACACGGAGCTGATGCTCGTCATCGAGAGCGAGGAGGTCAATGCCGCGCTGCGGCAGGAGAGCGTACAGTACATCGACCAGAGCCGCCTCGCCCTGCACGACGGCGGCACGGAATACGGCGCGCGGTTTGAAGAAATGACGCTGCCTTGGGCAAAGCGCGCGCTGTATACGATTCTGAGCGTTGTCCAGCGCCCGATCCGCCACCTGCTGTAACAAAAAGTGCGGCATAGCGGAAAATGAGGGAAAGGAATACGGATTTTGCCCGTATTTCCGTTTTTTCACCTTGCAAAAGACGTTCGGGTTTGCTATGATAAAAAATACGTATGGATACGTTCCGCTTTTTGTGGAGACAGAGGATAAGAAAGGAAGATCGTTATGATTTACACGACCGAAGTGCAGCATATGTGCCCCGTTGCGAAGGGCGCATATCACGGTCCGGCCCCGATCCCCGAAGAGGGCAAGTGGGTCCAGGCCAAGCAGATCGCCGATATTTCCGGCTTCACCCACGGCATCGGCTGGTGCGCGCCCCAGCAGGGCGCCTGCAAGCTGACGCTCAACGTCAAGGAGGGCGTCATTCAGGAGGCTCTGATCGAGACTATCGGCTGCTCGGGCATGACCCATTCTGCTGCCATGGCTTCCGAGATCCTGATCGGCAAGACCATTCTCGAAGCGCTGAACACCGACCTTGTTTGCGATGCCATCAACACCGCCATGCGCGAGCTGTTCCTGCAGATCGTCTACGGCCGCACCCAGTCCGCCTTCTCTGAGGACGGCCTTGCTGTCGGCGCGTCCCTTGAGGACCTCGGCAAGGGCCTTCGCTCCCAGGTCGGCACGATGTTCGCCACCGCCGAAAAGGGCCCCCGTTACCTCGAGATGGCCGAGGGCTACTGCTCCCGCGTCGCGCTCAACAAGGAAAACGAGATCGTCGGCTACGAGTTCATCAACCTCGGCAAGATGATGGACTTCATCAAAAAGGGTATCGATGCGAACGAAGCGCTCGAAAAGGCCAAGGGGCACTATGGTCAGTGGGACAACGCTGCCAAGTACATCGACCCGCGTCAGGAATAAGGAAGGGAGGACGAAACAATGGCTTTATTTGAAAACTACGAGAGAAGAATCGACAAGATCAACGGCGTCCTCGCTCAGTACGGTATCTCTTCCGTCGAAGAGTGCCGCGAGATCTGCAAGGCCAAGGGCTTTGACCCGTATGAGATCGTCAAGGGCATCCAGCCCATCTGCTTTGAAAACGCCTGCTGGGCGTACACCGTCGGCGCGGCCATCGCCATCAAGTCCGGCGTGAAGTCCGCGGCCGAAGCCGCCAAGATGATCGGTGTCGGCCTGCAGTCCTTCTGCATCGACGGCTCCGTCGCCGACGACCGCAAGGTTGGTCTCGGTCACGGCAACCTGGGCGCGATGCTGCTTTCCGAGGAGTCTCAGTGCTTCTGCTTCCTGGCAGGTCACGAGTCCTTCGCAGCTGCCGAAGGCGCGATCGGCATCGTCCGCAACGCCAACAAGGCTCGTAAGACCCCGCTGCGCGTCATTCTGAACGGTCTCGGCAAGGACGCTGCGCAGATCATCTCCCGCATCAACGGTTTCACCTATGTGCAGACCCAGTTCGACTACTACACCGGCGAACTGAAGATCGTCCGTGAGATTCGCTACTCCGAAGGCGAGCGCGCAAACGTCCGCTGCTACGGCGCTGACGATGTCCGCGAGGGCGTGGCAATCATGCACAAGGAAGGCGTCGATGTCTCCATCACCGGCAACTCCACCAACCCCACCCGTTTCCAGCATCCGGTCGCAGGCACCTATAAGAAAGAGTGCGTCCAGCTGGGCAAGAAGTATTTCTCCGTTGCTTCCGGCGGCGGCACGGGTCGTACCCTGCATCCGGACAACATGGCAGCAGGTCCCGCTTCCTACGGCATGACCGACACCATGGGTCGTATGCACTCCGATGCGCAGTTCGCAGGCTCGTCCTCCGTTCCCGCGCACGTGGAAATGATGGGCTTCCTCGGCATGGGCAACAACCCCATGGTCGGCGCAACGGTGGCTGTCGCAGTCGCGGTTGACGAAGCACTGAACAAGTAAGATAAAACCCTATTTTTGGGGCTGGAAATGTTCTGATTTCCACCTAACGCAAAAATGATAAAAAGGAAGCACATCCTCTCGAAGAAAAAAGAGAAGATGTGCTTCCTGTTTTTTGCGTTTTGGAGGATTTTCGAGGAAGAAAAAGAGGATGTACTTTTTAACGTTCTCCTGCTTTTTCTTCAAGGTGCTCAATCGCTCTCAGAAGAACGGCATCTTGCCCGGCAAGCGCGCTTGATACCGTCTGCTCACACCAGATATCCGGCTGCACGCCATTGTTGCAGACCGGCGTTCCGTCTTCCATGACGCAGTTGTAGGTCGACACGGCGAAACGGAAGCCTCCGGGAAGCTCCTTTAATAAGAGCTGTCCGGTGCCGCCCGCGGTATTCGTGCCGATCAGGGTCACATTGGGCGCACCCTTCGCGAAAACAGCAAAGTCGTCTCCGGCGGAGGCGCAGTTCCAGTCTGTTAAAATAGCGACAGGCT
>OIXA01003273.1_pt1 | contig 17207 bp, 13 predicted proteins | sample 1587721 | NCBI WGS metagenome assembly OIXA01 (sample SAMEA3888900, study PRJEB22519) | human gut metagenome | biome: human gut; feature: human-associated habitat; material: faeces | place: Denmark | collected 2013 | reverse complement strand
TTGCCAGAGCAAGAAGGGGAGGGGGAAGCCGCAAAGCGGCGCGGGGGTGGGGCTTCAGGGTTATGGCTTTAAAACATATCCAATCATGCAACTGACAATAAGAATCAGCGAACACGCCATGTCGTTCTCCAAGAGAGAAGCCGACAGCACCATAAGCCATGAGCCATACCACATGAAGAGCGGTGTGTCCACGGCTGCCAACCTGCGCCAAGCGTTCAACGACAGCCACATGCTGGCTGAACAGCATCGCTCGGCACGAGTGCTCATCGACACGCCCGTGCTTGTCATACCCGCCGACGAGTGTGACAACGAGAAGGCGGAACAGCTCTATGCCTACACCTACGGCGAAGACAAGAGCGTGGAGGTGATGACCTCCATGCTTGAGAGCGCCAATGTGGTGGTGGCCTTCGCTGTGAACCGCGACCTCAAACTGGTGCTCGATGACAACTTTAAGATGGTGACCTTCCTTCCGCTCATGCTCCCTGTGTGGCAACATCTCCACGCCGACAGCTATAAGAGTGCCAAGCGCAAGATGTATGCCTACCTTCACGGCAAGACCATGGAACTGGTGTCGTTCCGCCAAAACCACATTGTGTTCTGCAACCGCTTCGATGCTTCCATGGCAGCCGACGCTGTCTATTACACGCTCAACGCATGGCAGCAGCTCGGCATGAAGCCCAGCGACGACCTGCTCGACATCATCGGCACCACCGCCACCACAGACAAGTATGTGCAGATGGCAGGCGAGTTTGTCAGCAATGTCGCAAAACGCGAGCCGTCTTCGCTTCTCGCTGAAGAAAACACGCAAGAGCTTCCCTTCGACCTGCTGGCTCTTTACGACAATCTGATATGAGGCCGTCGGTCTCTTATATAACAATTCGGTCTCTTATATAATAATTCGTGCTCTTATATAATAATAAGGTGCTAAAGTTTCGCATGTCTTCGACATGCTGTAAGTAGACGAGTAGACAAGTAAACAATGAGAAAAAAGACAAGACAATGAGAAAAAAGACAAGACAATGAGAAAAAAGACAAGACAATGAGAAAATAAGACAAGACAATGAGAATAATTACAGGATTATACAAGGGTCGTCATTTCGACATTCCACGTTCGTTCAAGGCACGCCCCACAACCGACTTTGCCAAAGAAAACATCTTTAACGTGATGAACGGCTATGTGTGCTTTGACGAAGCCCTTTCGCTCGACCTCTTCGCAGGAACGGGCAGCATCTCGCTTGAACTGCTGTCAAGAGGCTGCAAGGAGGTTATAAGCATTGAAGCCGACCGCGACCATGCTGCGTTCATACGCCAGTGTATCGCCAAGATTGGGGCAAAGAACCACACGCTCATACGAGGCGACGTGTTCCGTTTCATCAAGACGTGCCGACAGAAGTTTGACATCATCTTCGCCGACCCGCCATACGCTCTTCCCGAACTGCCCACCATCCCGCGTCTTGTCTTTGAGCGCGGGTTGCTCAAGCCCGACGGTCTACTGGTGTTTGAGCACGGCAAGCACAACAGTTTTGAGAACGACCCCCACTTTGTGGAGCATCGTGCCTATGGCAGCGTCAACTTCAGCATCTTTATGAACAAAGAGGCTGACGACGAAGAGAAGCAAAACGAAGAAGAGCCTCGGAACGAAGAGAAAGAACAGAACAACGAGGAAAAATAGAAACTACGAGGAGAGAAAAGCTACGAGAAATAGCAAACAACATGTAGGAAGACAACAACGAGAAAACAACAGAAAATGAGACCTGTTTCTCCTCTGCAACAAACAGCCAGGATGGAAGAGTTTATAGCCTTGATGGGGAAGTTTTTCCCCTTCCCCCCGACCCAGGGACAAGCTGATGTGCTGCGGGTGTTTGCCACGTTCATGGCTTCGCCACAGCCCATGAGCGTGATGGTGCTGCGCGGTTCTGCCGGAACGGGCAAGACCACGCTCACGGCCGCCATCGTGCGCATGCTCACAGCCTATGCCCGCAAGGTGGTGCTCCTCGCCCCCACAGGCCGTGCCGCCAAGGTGCTGTCGGTGAACGCGGGCATGCCGGCCTTCACCATCCACCGCAAGATCTACAGACAGAAAACGTTTGAGGGCGATTTCAACCTCAACGACAACCTGCGCACCGACACGCTGTTTGTGGCAGACGAGGCATCAATGATTGCCAACGAAGGACTGACCCAGTCGGTCTTTGGCAGCGGTCGGCTGCTCGACGACCTCGTGCAGTATGTGTATAACGGCAAGGGTTGCCGCCTAATGCTCATCGGCGACACGGCTCAGCTGCCACCCGTGGGCGAAGAAGAGTCGCCTGCCCTCTCAACAGCGTTCATGCAAGGCTACGGTCTGCGCGTCTTCGAGTCGGACCTCAGAGAGGTGCTACGGCAGAGTCAGCAATCGGGCATCCTCTACAACGCCACCGTCATAAGGCAGATGATCACACACGACGAGATGACCCAGCTGCCACGCATCGTCTTCAACCGCTTCACCGACATACAGGTCGTGAGAGGCGACGAGCTCATTGAGCAGTTGGCAACAAGCTACAGCGAGGTGGGACAGGACGAGACCATGGTGGTGACGCGGAGCAACAAACGCGCCAACATCTACAACCAAGGCATCAGAAACATGGTGCTCGGATGCGAGGAGCAGCTCACCACGGGCGACATGCTCATGATCGTGAAGAACAACTACTTCTGGGCGGGAGCAGACGAGAAGGCACCCTTACAGTTTATCGCCAACGGCGACAGGGCCGTCATACGCCGCGTGCGTAACGTGCATGAGCTTTACGGGCTCCATTTCGCAGACCTCACCCTCTCCTTCCCCGACTATAACGACTATGAGCTCACAGCCACTGTGCTCACCGACAGTCTGCTCTCTGAAGCCCCTGCCCTCACCCCTGAGCAGAACCAGATGCTTTATGAGGGCGTGATGGCCGACTATGCCGACATCCACACCAAGCGCGAGCGCATTGACAAGGTGCGACACGATGCCCATTTCAATGCCCTGCAGATAAAATATGCTTACGCCGTGACGTGCCACAAAGCACAGGGCGGACAGTGGGCACATGTGTATGTGGACCAAGGCTACATGACCGACGACATGCTCACCCCCGACTACATTCACTGGCTCTACACCGCCTTCACACGAGCCACGGAGAAGCTCTATCTCGTCAACTGGCCAAAAGAACAAACATTTTCATCCGACAATAACGAATGACCGGGCTTTTTGCCGTTATCTTTTCGTCATTCACCCGTTTGTCACTTTTAAAAAATAAGAACAATGATCAAGAAAATCGCATTTGCCGTCCTCATGTTGACGGCACCTCTCTTTGCCGCAACGGCACAGAACGTAGAGAACAACAACCAGGCATCGGCTCAGCAAGACGACGATGCCAAGTATGCAACCGAACTGTTGAAGCCTGGCACCGAGGCTCCCGACTTTGCTCTCGCCACACCCGACGGCAAGACGGTGAAGCTCAGCGACATGCGCGGCAAGTATGTGGTGCTCGACTTCTGGGCATCATGGTGTCCCGACTGCCGCAAGGACCTGCCTGCCATTGCAGCCTTGCACAACACTTATGCTGAGCGTGGTGTCGAGTTTATCGGCGTGTCGTTCGATGACAAGAAAGAAAACCTCGTGAAAGCCATCAGCGACTTCAACATCGCCTACACACAGGTGAGCGAGCTGAAGAAATGGAAGGAGACGCAGATCTCTGCCGCATACCACATCAAGTGGATTCCATCGATGTATCTCATCGCACCCGACGGCAAGGTTGTCGTGAGCACCGTCATGAAAGACAAGATTGCTGCCAAGCTTGCTGAGATCATGCCGGGCTGTGACGAGCAGTCAGCATGCTGCAAGAAAGAAACAGCATGCTGCAAGCAAAAAACGACCTGTCCTAAAGCAACAACCTGCGACAAGGCAAAAGCTTGCGACAAGGCAAAAGCTTGCAACAAGGCAACAACCTGCGACAAGGCAAAAGCCTGCGACAAGGCAAAAGCTTGCGACAAGGCAAAAGCCTGCGACAAGGCAAAAGCCTGCGACAAGGCAACAGCTTGCGACAAGGCAACAGCTTGCAACAAGGCAACAGCCTGCAAGAAAACGACCTGTTGCAAGAAGGCGACAACCTGCAAAAACAAGTAAGCGTCATGACGCTCACTACGTTGCTGCTCAGCGAATGGTTCGCGAAGTTTAACCACCTTTATTTCTGCGACACGTTGCCCACCCCGTCGTTCCGTCTCTCGAAGGCACGCACAAGGTTCGGCTACATGAAATGTGTGACATCAAGGAAAAATTGGTTCTCCAAGCCCCAGCGCACCTTCTACATCTACATCAGCACCTATTACGACTGTTCCGAACGCGACTATCAGACCGTGCTCCTGCACGAGATGATCCACTATCTTATCTGCTTCCTTCGCCTTGACGACACCTCGCCCCACGGCGTGCTGTTCAAGAAGAAGGCAGACCAGATCAACCGTTGTGGATGGAACATAACGGTCAGCACCAGCGCCTCTCATCTTAAGGTGAGCGAACAGACACGAAAACGTCAGCGCGGACGCTGTCTGCTCTTGCTCGTCACCACAGACAAAGGGCAACGGTTTCTCTCTGCCGTGGCTGCCAAGTATGCCTTCAAGATCCATCACGACATAGCACACGCCAGAGGCCAGATCACAGACGAGAAATGGTTTGTCAGCGACGACCAGCGCTTCAACACCTTCAGCCGTGTGAGGTCGCTGCGCGGAAAGCTCGTCAAGAGCGAAGAGGAGCTTCAGTCTTTCCTGAGCGTCATGCAGCCTGTCGACAAGAAAGAGCTGTTCAGCGGCAACTATTGCCTATAGCCTCAGCCTCACGACAAGTGGCCGACAGCATCGTTTTGCGAAGAGCAAACCTCATAATCCCAAATCGGTCATTAGGGATAATCCTGTCACCGCAAGAGCGGCGGCAGGATTTTTTTGTGCCCGTCGCAACAAAAGGTTTTCCAAAAAGGCCTCAATCTCAATATTTTTATCTAAATTTGTATCTTATAACAGCAACTTCTTATTTTTTTTCATCAGGCGCCAGTCAACGCCGCCATAACGACAGACAGAGAACAAGATGATAGACAGAGCAACAGTAGACCGGATAAAAGACGCAGCCAACATCGTGGAGGTTGTGTCCGAGTTTGTGACGCTTCACAAGAGCGGCGTAAACTATAAGGGTCTGTGCCCTTTCCACAACGAGAAGACCCCGTCGTTCTTTGTGTCGCCCACACGCGGCACCTGCCATTGCTTCGGATGCGGCAAGGGAGGAACCCCCATAAACTTCATCATGGAGCATGAGCAGATGACCTATGTAGAAGCGTTGAGGTGGCTTGCCAACAAATATCACATCGAGATCCATGAGCGCGAGCTGAGCAACGAGGAGAAGGAGGAGGAGAGCAAGCGCGAGAGTATGTTCATCGTGAACGAGTGGGCAGCCGGCTATTTCAAAGACCAGCTGCGCAACACACCCGATGGCGTGGCCATAGGCATGCAATATTTCCGCTCACGAGGCATACGCGACGACATCATAGAGAAATTTCAGTTGGGCTACGCCCCCAACGACCGCTACGCCCTTGCCAACACAGCCCGCACAAAGGGCTATAAGGACGAGTTTCTTCTTGCCACAGGCATCTGCTACCGCAACGACCACGGCGAGATGATTGACCGCTATGCCGGACGTGTAATCTTCCCATGGATTGGCGTGAGTGGCAAGGTGGTGGGCTTCGGCGGACGTGTGCTCGACTCGCGCACCAAGGGCGTGAACCAGAAATATGTCAACTCGCCAGAGAGCGAAATCTACCACAAGGACCGCGAGCTCTACGGCTTATACCAGGCAAAGAAAGCCATAGCCAAGGAAGACCGCGTGTTCATGGTGGAAGGCTATACCGACGTCATAGCCATGCACCAGTGTGGCATCGAGAACGTGGTTGCCAACTCGGGCACGGCGCTCTCCCTGCACCAGATCCATATCCTTCACCGCTTCACGTCAAACATAACGCTGCTCTACGACGGCGATGCCGCTGGCATACACGCTGCCTTAAGAGGCACCGACATGTTGCTGTCGGAAGGCATGAACCTCAAGGTGTTGCTGCTGCCCGACGGCGACGACCCCGACTCGTTCGCACGCAAGCACACAGCTGCCGACTTCAAGAAATATATCGAGGAGAACCAGACCGACTTCATGGAGTTTAAGACCGACCTGTTGCTCAAGAACGAGCGCGATCCGCTGAAACGCTCCGAGGCCATCAACTCGATCGTGAGGAGCATCTCGCTCGTGCAAGACCAGATCTTGCGCGACACCTACCTGCACGAGTGTGCCATGCGGATGAGCATGAACGAGGCGACGCTCATCAACACCATGAACAAGTTCATACGCGACGGCCGCGACCGCATGAACCCCCAACAGCAGCAAGCAGGGCAACAGACATCGCCCGACCCACCACACGCAAATGCACCGCAGCAGCTCACGGTGGCCACGCCGCTGCAACAGGCGTCGAAGGTGGAGCGCATGCTCGTGAAGATGGTCATACGCAACGGCAACGACGTTATCTACCGCAACGTGGAAGATGCCGACGGCAACCTCATAAACCTCAACGTGGCACAATATCTGGCTTACAACCTCAGCATCGACGGGCTGCATCTTGAAAACCCCACGTTTGAGCGCATCCTGAACGAGGCGGTGGCCCACTCGGCTGACGAGGGGTTCCAGGCTGAACAGTTCTTCATTCACCACGAAGACATAGAGATAAGCAAGATAGCCACCAGCCTGACGGAAGAGCGTTACCAGCTGTCGCCCACAGCCCTTGCTGCCGATGCCCCGATGAACGAGCAAGACCGCTTGGCAAGAGAGGAAACACGCATTGACAATGTGCGCAACCAGCTTGAGCATCTGCTCAACGATTTCCGAATGGACTATATCGAGCACCACCTTAAGGAGCTGCAACAAAAGATCAAGACAGCCACCAACGGCCCCGCCGACGAGCTAATGAAGCTCATGGCAGAATATAAGGACACTCAGGAGCTGCGCAACAAGCTGGCGCGAATGTTGGGCAACGACATCGTCGTCTAAAGCATTTTTCCACAAACAACACATATTCATCTTAGCGACAACCATTTATGGATACCTATATAGTTATAACAATTCTCATCTGTGCCCTCATCATAGCCTTCGTCTTCTACAAGAGTTGGAAAAACCGCAAGAAGGCGAAAGCAGACCAGACTGTGTTCCTTGACAGCCTGCAAGACAAGATGGCGGTCATCAGCAACGCCTTGGCTGAGATAAACGTCAACGGCAAATGGGAGGTGACGAAAGAGAAGGAGGAGGCAACCATGAGCTTTCAGTATCAGGGCGGCTATTTCTCCTTCGAGATCAGCAAGAAAGGCAACACAGCACGCATTGTCTACCCCTTCTTCTACAGCAAGAGCATTGTCGACATCCTGAGCCTTCGCACGTTCATAAACAAGATAAACCAGAGCTGCGGCCTGGCAGAGGTGGTCTACTCTTGCGACACCGACAAGGCAGAGGCCGACCTCCACATCATCGTCGGACTGGCAATCACCAGCGCTCTCAACGGCGATGTGCTCATGCTCTACCTCAACGACATCTTCAGCTGCCGCAACATGGTCATGAGCGAGGTGGAAGAGGTGTGCCGATATAACAGGAAGGGCCATTACTCCGACTTTGAAGAGAGCTTCGTGAAGGAGTCGTATGCGAATAAGCTGCTCTCTGAGGGTGAGATAAAGACACAGGACGCACCCAAACAAGCCCACTATACCCCCTCGCAGCGTCCGCTCCTCGGCAACATCCTGCGCGACACGTTGGGCATAAAGCCTCACGAGGTGCTGAGCCTCATGGTGACACACGGCGACAAGACGGTGGAGGAGGTTGCCCACTACAGCATTATGGACTACGACCTCACGCTGCCGCTCATCAAGGACAAGAAGTTTAAGGGCCAACAGGCGCAAGCCACCTTATTATACAAGGAGGATGGCGACAACAAGCCCGCACGCATGGTCTCCATTGCCATGATGAGCCGCTCATCCGACAACGAGGCGCTCTACATAAGGATGAGTATGACGCTCTTGCCACAACGCATACAGCCCCTCCACCCCGCCTGCGACGAGGAGGCAACGAAGCCCAAGAGCGTTGTCTTCACAATAGCCTATGACCTCATGGAGGAGCCTCAGATAAAGGCAAAGTTCACATACCTGTGGAAGGAGGTCATGGCAACAAAGAAGGAGGGTGGCACCATGCCCGACGACATACACCAGGCGTTGCTGTGGGAAGCGTTCTCCGAGCAAGAGGCTTATCTCTACTATCAGGGCACGCGCTTCTTCTACCAGAAACGTTATGCCGAGGCGTTGCCGTGGCTGAACAGCGCCTACGACATCTTGAAGGAGCAGCTTAAGCACGAGAAGAGCAAAAACCTCTACTCGTTCTTTGAGCTTTGTTACCTCTTGGGCTGTAGCTATTACATCTTGCGGCAGTTTAAGATGGCTTGCTACTTCTTGGGCATGATCAACGGCTTGCAGTGGGGACGCTTCCAGCGCGACTACGCCTACGCCCTTGTCATGGCCGACGACGTGAGAGCCATGTCTTATATCGACTCGCGCATAAACGACCTTGAAGGCGAGATATCCATGGACACGGACGATGACGACGACGATGACGACGACAGCATCCTCCCCTCCGACAATCTTGACGACAAGAAGGAGAGCCTTAAGATGTTGACATGTCTGAAGGCGCATCTTCTTGTCAACATCTACCACTTTGACGAGGCAGAGGCCCTTCTGCAACAGCTCATCAAACAGCCCAACAACAAAAGGGCGGTCGAGGAACTTGAACGTCTGCGCAAGGAACGCAAGCGCAAGGAAGACCAGGACCTTAACGACATGATCAACGGCAACATTAAACCCGCCGACGATGACATGCCCATGTGATGAGACAACAAACAGGAAACAAAATCAACAAAAAAAAGACATGTATTATATAGAAAAAACTTTTGAGATATCGTCAAGCCACAAGCTCACGCTCAGCTACAAAAGCAAGTGTGAGAACCTGCACGGCCACAACTGGAAGATAACCGTCATGTGCAAGGCAGAGACGCTCGACGAGAACGGCATGATCGTCGACTTCAGCGTCGTGAAGAGACGCATACAGGAGAAGCTCGACCACAAGAACCTCAACGACATCCTGCCCTTCAACCCCACAGCCGAGAACATGGCGCGATGGATCACGGAGCAGGTGCCTCATTGCTATTGCACCATTGTGCAAGAGAGCGAGGGCAACGTGGCAAAATATTGCATAGATTAACCCACCATCTTTTTGTGCTTGTTATGAAGATAAACGAAATATTCTATTCGCTCCAAGGCGAGGGACGCAACACGGGCCGTGCCGCCGTGTTCGTGCGCTTCTCGGGCTGTAACCTCAAGTGTCAGTTCTGCGACACCCTCTTCAGCAGCTATCGCGAGATGAGCAACGACGACATCTTGGAAGCGATAAAGCAATATCCCGCACAACTCGTCATCCTGACAGGAGGCGAGCCCACGCTACAGGTGGACAAGCCGCTCGTAGACCTGCTCCACGCCAACGGCTACGAGATTGCCATGGAGAGCAACGGCACACGCCAGCCTGTCGACGGAATTGACTGGTTCACCTGCTCACCCAAGGAGCATGTGGCGGTGACACGCTGCAACGAGCTGAAATGTCTGTTCGACGGCAACGCCGACAACGTGAGCGACCACGGCATCACTGCCGACTATTATTATCTGCAACCCTGCGATGTGGGCGATGCCGCACGCAACGCTGCCATCACCGCCGCCTGTGTGGAATATATAAAGCAGCATCCAAAATGGCGACTGTCGCTACAGACCCATAAGCTTATCGACATCAAATAAGACGATGTTCTACATTCACTGGACCATAGCGCTCATCTACGTCCTTTTGGTCGTAGTGTCCATCGTTGCCGTTCTCATGGACAACAAGCAGCCGGCAAAGACGATGGCATGGATTCTTGTGCTCATGTTCCTGCCGCTTATAGGCTTCGTGTTCTATTTCTTCTTTGGCCAGAACACAAGGCGCAACAGGATGATCAGCCAGCGAAGCCTGGACCAGTTGTCGAAACGCTCCATGCTCGAGTTTGTGGAACAGAAAGACCTGCACATACCCGACCGCTACTGCACCCTCATGCACCTCTTTGCCAACCAGAACCTGTCGCTGCCGTTCAAGGACAACGAGGTAGAGATCTACACCTCGGGCTACGAGTTCTTCCCTGCCCTCTTGGCCGCCATTGCCGGAGCCAAACACCACATCCACCTCGACACCTACATTTTTGAAGACGATGCCTTGGGCCGTCTCGTCGCCGATGCCCTCATCGCCAAGGCCGAGCAGGGCGTGGAGGTGCGCCTCATCTACGACGATGTGGGCTGTTGGAAGGTGCGCTCACGGTTTTTTGAAGACATGCGCGAAGCGGGCATCGACGTACATGCCTTCATGCCCGTTAGGTTTCCTGCGTTCACGAGCAAGGTCAACTATCGCAACCACCGCAAGCTGTGCGTCATCGACGGCACGACGGCGTTCATTGGCGGCATGAACATAGCCAAGCGTTATGTGTCGGGACGCGGGCATCAGCCATGGCGCGACACCCACTTGCGCATAAGGGGCGGCGCCGTCTATGCCGTGCAGAGAGCGTTCCTCGTCGACTGGTATTTTGTGGACCGCACACTCATCAACAGCCGCTCCTACTATCCTCCCGTCCCCTTCGCCATCAGCAACAACTGTCTGGCGCAGGTCGTGACGAGCAGTCCGATAGCCATGTGGCCCGACATCATGCAAGGCTATGTGCGCATCTTGCTCGAAGCCCGCCAGTATGTTTATCTTGAGACACCCTATTTTCTTCCCACCGACCCCGTGCTCTTCGCCATGCGCACAGCTGCCATTGCAGGTGTCGACGTGCGCCTCATGGTGCCGCGCCACAGCGACGCGAAGCTGGTTGAGTGGGCAAGCACCTCCTACATTCGCGAGGCCATAGAGGCAGGCGTCAAGATCTGCTTCTACGAAGATGCCTTCAACCACAGCAAGCTGCTCATCTGCGACGACATGCTGTGCAGCTGTGGCTCCACCAACATCGATTTCCGCAGCTTCGAAAACAATTTCGAGTCAAACATCTTCTTCTACGACCATGACCTCACCATGCGTCTCAAGCAGGTGTTCCTCGACGACCTCACCCATTGCACCGTTGCCGAGACCACAGCCGACCTCCCCCACACACCTTTCTACACTCGTCTTTGGCAAGCATCGGCCCGTCTTCTGTCGCCATTGCTTTAGGTTGCCGTTGCTTTAGGTTGCCGTTGCTTTAGGTCGCCCGTTGCTTTAAAAAAGTCATCGCATCTCGGTCGGGGTACACATGTACCTCGGTCGGAGTACGCATGTACCTCGGTCGGAGTACGCATGTACCTCGGTCGGGGTACGATGACCTAACGGTTCCTTTCGCACAACTTTCAGCATCCTTTCAAACAATAAATGAGCCTTCACGAACCGCTCCTTTGCGTGGTTTTAAACGACAATAGAGACAATAGAGACAATATATTATTCAAACTTTGTGCCACCAATTTTTCAAGACTATTAGAAAAATTCATAACACAGAAAAAATTGTCTCTATTGTCTCTATTGTCGTTTAAAGAGGGCGAACACAAGCAAACTGTGCAAATATTCAATATGTTCGCCCTCTTCTTGCTCTGGCAAGCGACAAAGTCGAGCGCGAGGACGATCTTACCATCATTCTTTGAACCGCAGGCTTCGCTGCCTTCGGCAGCTCAACCAGCGGTTATGGATATTCGCCGCCTTCTTGCTCTGGCAAGCGACAAAGTAGAGCGCGGCGACGCTCGCTTGAGATAATTTCCATTTATTAAATGCGAAAGTTCAGTTATCTAATAACCAAACTCATAAACCAATCTTTCAACACCCCGTGTGCTTGGTTCTGCGAGTCGGCACAAAGAAGCAGCGTACGCGAGCCGTCTGTCAAGGTGGGACCAAGACACATTCCTTCATAGTTGGCGAAAGACCGCGCCGTAAGGTTCATCTTGGTCTTCCATTCATAGACAAGGGTTTTGTCCACAGCTTGTGTAGAGCCATGCAGGTTCTCAGAAAATCCATGATTCTTGCTCAACGTGACACAATAGATTTTGTTTCGCACCCACGCACCAATTTTCTTCTTCGGGACATAACACTCGCGTTCGAGAACCAACACCTTGTTGTTGTCAAGAGCTGTCAACTCACTAATGCCAAAAGCATAATTGCCAGCCTTATAAGCCTTGCCTAAGGGCTTGTCTGCCACATACAGCCAGCTGCCAAGCACCTTTAGCGACAATTCGTCGATGGCCTGTATGCGGAAGCGCCATGGTTCATTGTTGTCTCTTTGCAAGTCTTCAGGAAGAGGGTTTTCTGTACATGTAAACAACAGACCTCTATAGCCGTCATAAGCCAACGACTCATAACCGCCATTGCCGACACCCTTCTCAAGCTGTAGCTGGCGTCCTTCGGCCTTACCGTCAAGCGAGTATTCCTTTATCATGCTGTCCGCCTCGCCAACGACCATAACCGACTGACGATGAGGCAAAAACGCCACACCTTCAGCATCACGGTTTTTATTGTTGGCTCCTACAACAAACCCCTTGTTCACGACCTTTTTAATCTGCCCGGAAACCGAATCGGTTTCTATCTCAACGAGCCTATACCCGTCGCTGGCATATTTATCATCAGCAAGCATATAAAGGTTATCGGCAAAATGTGACATTCCGCTATAATTGCCTGCCGGCAGCGTCTTCTCAAATTGCACCTGTCGGTTGGCCCTTACCACCATCTGAGCTTGCACTCTGCCAAACGCACAACTTGCAAGCAAGAGCGTCAACACTATTTTTCCTGTTTGTTTTCTTGTCATAGTTTTCTGTTTAAATCGGCAATAACCGTCTATTTTAGGCGACAAATATACGGAAATATTATAAAAAACGCACATTACAGTCCCCTTTTTTAGGTATTTTATGCTAAACAACACATCTTTCTCTTTATCATTATACATTATATAAAGAAAAAATATTAATTTTGTAATGTTTTGAAAATATGTAGATGTAAAGGGCTTATAAAAAATAAAACAATAATATGTTGAGCCCATATCGCGTAATAAACATAAATCGAATGAAACGATGAAACTATCAGATCTTAAAACAGGTGAACGCGGTGTCATAGTGAAAGTTACCGGACATGGTGGCTTCAGAAAGCGCATCGTGGAGATGGGTTTTATAAAGGGCAAAGTTGTCGATGTGCTCCTCAACGCCCCTCTACAAGATCCTGTTAAATATAAAATCATGGGCTATGAGGTGTCTTTGCGCCATTCTGAAGCCGACATGATCGAGGTAATATCGGAAGAAGAGGCCAAGAAGCTGAAAGACAGCGAAGCAGCAAAGGCAGGCGATACACCCGATATAGAGCCGACCGAATGTGAGGACAACATCACGGACGAGCAGCTCCACGATGCTGCCATGAGGAAGCGTCGCATCATAAATGTGGCGCTTGTCGGAAACCCGAATTGCGGCAAGACCTCTCTCTTCAATTTCGCATCAGGAGCCCACGAACATGTCGGCAACTATTCAGGCGTTACCGTTGACGCCAAAGAAGGCCACGCCACATTTGAAGGTTATCAGTTTAACCTCGTCGACTTGCCCGGCACCTACTCGCTCTCGGCCTATTCGCCAGAAGAGCTTTATGTGCGCAAGCAACTCATAGAGAAGACCCCTGACGTCATTATAAACGTCATCGACACAAGCAATCTGGAGCGTAACCTCTACCTCACCACGCAACTCATCGACATGCACCCACGCATGGTCTGTGCACTCAACATGTTTGACGAGACAGAGAAGCGTGGCGACAACGTCGACTATGGCAAGCTCGGACAACTCTTTGGTGTACCCATGATTCCTACATCCTTCAAGAGCGGACGTGGCGTTAAGCTTCTCTTCCATGTTATAATAAACCTCTATGAGGGAAGCGACTTTCTTGACCACGAAGGCAATCTCAATCCTGAGGTGGCACAACAAATAAAGGCTTGGCACGCAGAATATGAGAAAGCAAGTGCCGACGAAGCGACAGCTAACCATGAGGAAGATTTTGCCAACGGCGTAAAGCCACGAAACAACGTGTTCAGGCACATTCACATAAACCACGGCCCCTATATAGAGAAAGGCATAACGGAGATACAGAAGGAGCTCAAACAGGTTGACACCTTGCGCCAACGCTACTCTACACGCTATCTCGCCATAAAGCTGCTTGAAAAAGACGAGACGGCAGAACATGTAGTTACGGTTCTGCCTAATTATGCCAACATTATAGCCGCACGCGACAAGGCAGCCCAAGAGGTGCTCGAATACACGCACGAGGACAGCGAGACAGCCATCATGGACGCAAAATATGGCTTCATTCATGGAGCCTTGCAAGAGGCAGGCTACACAACGGGAAACAAGCGCGACACCTATCAGATGACACACATTATAGACCGTCTGCTGACAAACCGCATTCTTGGCTTCCCTCTCTTCATTCTCATAATCTGGCTGATGTTTGAAGCAACGTTCTCCATCGGCCAGTATCCTATGGACTGGATCGAGACATGTGTCGGCATGTTAGGAAATCTGCTCTCAGACAACATGTCAGACGGACCTCTGAAAGCCATGCTCGTAGATGGTGTGATAGGAGGTGTAGGTTCCGTCATCGTGTTCTTGCCACAAATTCTCATTCTCTATTTCTTTATCTCTCTAATGGAGGATAGTGGCTACATGGCACGCGCAGCATTCATCATGGACAAGCTCATGCACAAGATGGGACTGCACGGAAAATCGTTCATACCCCTCATCATGGGCTTTGGATGTAACGTCCCTGCCGTCATGGCCACACGGACAATAGAAAGCCGACGAAGCCGACTGATAACCATGCTGATCCTGCCGTTCATGAGTTGCTCAGCCCGTCTGCCCATCTATATCATGATTGTAGGGACCATGTTTGCCGCCCATCTACGTTCTACCGTTCTTATATCCCTATATGTGGTAGGCATAGTCATGGCCATAATTATGAGCCGTCTGTTCAGCAAGACCCTCTTCAAGGGCGAAGACACACCTTTCGTCATGGAGCTGCCACCCTACCGCTTCCCCACAGCCAAGGCAATAGCCCGCCACACATGGGAGAAAGGCAAGGAATATCTAAAGAAAATGGGAGGTATCATCCTCACGGCCAGCATCATAGTGTGGGCTTTAGGCTATTTTCCACACAACGAAAGTCTCACGCCGCAAGAGCAACAGGAGCAAAGCTTCATAGGACACATCGGCAAGACCATAGAACCCGTTTTCCGTGCTCAAGGCTTCGACTGGAAGCTCGACGTCGGTTTAGTGTCTGGCATAGGAGCCAAAGAAATTGTGGCATCGACCATGGGCATTCTCTACAACAACGGAGCCGATGCGCCCGACAGCGACCAACAATATAAAGATTTGCGAAGCGAGATGACAGCCGACGGCATAACACCCCTCGTTGCATACAGTTTCTTGCTTTTCGTTCTGCTCTATTTCCCTTGCCTGGCCACCATCGCAGCCATACGCAACGAAACAGGCACATGGAAATGGGCCGTCTTTGTGGCCGTCTACACCACAGGCGTAGCATGGATAGTGTCCGCTGCCTTTTACCAAATAGGACAGCTCTTTACATAAAGAACCGCAAGAGCACATGTCCTGCTTACCTAATCTACAATAACATTATATGATAGACCGAATAAAAAAGAACAAGAAAATATTGACAGGTCTGGCTCTCTTCATGGTCCTCGCCCTTATGCTCATAGCCATACACAGTTGGGACGAGGACACCATAAAGAGCATGCTCAAAGATAAAGTGACTTTTGTCAACCTACCAAACGATGATGAAGAAATGCTCGCGACCATACCTAAGTCGGCTAAGTTGATAGCCAACTATAGTGGTCGTCAGAACACGATTTTCTTCACATACAACGGACGTATCTACTGTTACGACAAAGCCCAAAAACTCAGTAGCGACATTCCCTTCGGCAATGGCTACGAAAAGATAAAAGACATCTATCTCAGTCCTGCCAAGAGCCGCATTTTTGTTGTTCTTGACATGGGGGCACGCGCTACCAACTATGTGTGTGACGGCCAGCAGCTGTGGGTCATAAACACGCTCAACCGCCAAACAAGGAAGCTCTTTGAAGGATTCAGAGTAGAGAAGCGCAAGGGTTGTATAGTGGTTGGCAAAGCCGATTATTGTTGCAACTCAAAAGCACCCTTTGAGCAACGTCGCTGGAAATGTCGTAACCATTATTTCGACTTCACAGGCAAGATTATTTGGTGCATGGACGATTATGAGATAATGGAAAAAGATTATAACAACTAAACATTAAAATAAATCATGATCATAGAGCAGCTATTAGAATTTAACCGCCAGTTTGTAGCAAACCGCCAGTATGAGCAATTTGTGACAAGCAAATATCCTGATAAGAAGCTGGCCATCCTTTCATGCATGGACACTCGTTTGACCGAACTGTTACCCGCAGCGTTAGGACTCAAGAACGGCGATGCTAAAATCATAAAAAATGCGGGCGGTCTCGTTATCAGCCCGTTCGACTCTGCCATGCGCTCTCTCCTCGTTGCCGTCTACGAGCTTGGCGTAGAAGAGATAATGGTCATCGCCCATTCCAACTGTGGTGCCTGTCACATGAACGGCAAGCAGATGAAAGACCTCATGGTTAAACGTGGCATCCACCAAGATGTTATCAACACCATTGGCCTTTGCGGCATAGACCTCGACCATTGGCTTGAGGGGTTCCACGATACCGAAGACTCTGTTCGTAACACAGTAAACACCATACGCAACCACCCTCTTATTCCACAAGACGTCAACTTACATGGCTACATTATCGACTCTGTAACAGGAAAGCTGACAGAGGTAAAATGAGCCTCATCGAGCCTCATTATAAAAGATAAGTATATATAAAAGAAAACAGCTTTACATTATTATATAGGGTGTCCAGTTAGATGTTCCGAAAAACAGATGCTGAAATCACCCATTAAGTTATTAATATAACGCTCTGATATTTAGGGAGTGTCGTTAAATATTAAGATTATTTACAACTATCTAATCCTCAATG
>OIXA01003271.1_pt1 | contig 17211 bp, 15 predicted proteins | sample 1587721 | NCBI WGS metagenome assembly OIXA01 (sample SAMEA3888900, study PRJEB22519) | human gut metagenome | biome: human gut; feature: human-associated habitat; material: faeces | place: Denmark | collected 2013 | reverse complement strand
CTGATTTACAGCGACTAAAATCGTGTTTTGGAGAATTGGTAACGGCAACCACCAGTAACCACCAAAATGGACCTTGGGAGCCTGTGAACGTGGCATCACAAAGGAACTCGTTGGTCTGGAATATCACATCATCAATCTCCTGTTCGAGGATCTTGATACCGAAATCGGAAAGGATGTTTGAATCTGCCATGTTTTATTGTCTTACTATGTTATTTTCGTCGGAGTCATCAGTTCCTGAGCCTCCGGAGTTATTCCCTATATTCTTTTTGCCTGCTTCACGCCATCGGCTGATTGCTGATGATGCGTGGCTGGCCACATTGTTTCTTCTTTCAAGTCGGGCAGCAAGCAAGGATGATGTCTTTCGCTTGTTGCTTAGTTGGATCAGAAATGAGATAAGTGTCTCATTCTGCTTGGTAATGTCATCATAGATGGCAAGATACTGCTGCTTGCGCTGGGCATTGGGCATATAGGCATCCTGCATCTCCTTGATGGCGGTCTTATACATCTTGTAGTATTCTGTCCATCGTGTCTGGTCAGAAACAGAGCCACCTGCGCTTACTATTCGGTCTATGTTCGCTTGAAAGTCCGAGAGCTTGGAGTTGATCTTGTTTCCTTCTGCAAGCCAGGCAATGTCAATCTGCCGGTCTGCAATGTTGAGTGCCTCTATTTCTGCTCGTTGAGTAAGAGATGCTTTGATACTGTCAGCAACATCCATCTGCTGATATGCAGAGACTCCTGCCATGGTTCTGAAAAACTGCTTGTTCTTTTTTGCTGCAGACTTCTGATAGCTGTTGTGTAAGGCATCATAATAGAATGCAGGAGTGAGACCACCGGCACCAATCTCCTGAACCGTAATCTGATTCATCTTGGCTGCATCATGGTTGTAACTCACATAGCCTTGGGCTGATGCGTTAAAGCATAACGTCAAGCCACATAGACAAAGTGCTGTCCGTGAAGAGATTAAATGTTTCATATTCATTGAATTTTTATTTATTGTCCTAATAGCCTAAATATCCTGCGCCTCTCCATCGTCCGAAGGCATCACTTATGATTTCCTCCTTGCTCTTGGCACGGTACACCTGCTTTTTCCAATAGCCGATTCTCACTTGGATATATCTCCAGGTTTCGAAGTATGCCTTGTTGAGATGCTTGTTGATGTTGTCGAGCGAGTTGTTGATGTTTGTAAGAATGAGAAGCAAGTCTGACGTTGAACATGCGGCTGCTCCAGTAGCATATAGTAGCAAATCACTGACTGACCTATAGAGATTGTCGCCTTCATCTGCAATCTTGGCCAAAGCCTTGGTGTTGATGATGATGATCAGCGTGTCGGTACTCATGATGTTGCCTCTTTCCAGGCATTTCTTCCTGAAATCATTGAGCATCTTTCTATAGTCACCGACTTTGTCACTCACATTCTCATAGGTACTGTACACATTGAGACTGGTGCGGAGTGACTGATACAGAATGTCAATCACATCAAATGCCCTGGTGTACTTATCCAGTTCCTTGTTGATGTCTCTGAAGCCTAAGTTGGCATCGCCGCTATAGTCATGCAGCAGTTTATTGCTTGCCTCCATGGTGGAACGCACAAGCAGCAGACTGCGCTGTTGCTTGTGGTCTTTGATATAGGCCTCGATAGAAACTGCATCAAAGCCTACCTGAGCCTTTGCTACCGAAGGCAAAAGGGTCAACAGACAAATGAGTATTGTCAGTATCTTGCTATTCACTGTTTCCTTCTTCATCGTCATCATATTTTCCGTTATAACTATCTGAATGTCCGCTATCAGCTGCATGTCGTAACCATCGTTTCCTGCACTTTTCTATGAGCGTCAGTCTTCTGCCTTGCTCGTCATTCAGTGGGGGAGCAACACTCCTAAGAATGTCTATGATGGAATGCTTGTAGTGCATCATCTTCTCCAATGACACCAGATCGGCAAATATCTTGGTGAGACGGCTGTCTATCTGACGTGCAATCTCCAGACGATCACTTGACCAGAGCAAATGATAGGTATCATCCGTATTATCTGATTCCACAGGGCTACTCTTGGCATATTCAACCGTAGGGTCACAGTCTGGATAGTCACGAGCAATCTCTGCAAGTTTGGCATTCACTTCGGCTGCTTTCTCCTCATCGGTTTTAGCAGGATCGAGGTTTACTACAGCCACAACTTGCGTATCGCTATATTCCGTGGTCAGAGTCCATGAAATCTGCATAATGGCACGGTGTATCTTGATGCCCATGAAGTACTTGGGCTTTCTTGCTATCGAGACTGTTGCCTTGAAAGTAATGACACCATTGATATTCGGCATGGATGCAGTACGGACGAAAGTATTACCTTCCCAAGACCCCGAATCATTCCAACTGAGATTATAGGCAGTCTTGCAATCCTGCATGATGGCCGGTATGCGGTAATAATCATCTGTCACGGCATTCTCACCATCAATGGCCTCTTGCTTTGCCTGTTGGTACTGGGCAAGTTCTGATTCGGCAGTGCTTTTATCAGACTTCAATGCTGTGATGCGGTCTTTGTTGGCATTGTACTGTTTACGATACCTCGCAGCATCATTTACATTTGAATTCTTGATTTTTCTCAGAAGTTCCGAATTTTCTGCCTCCAAGTTTGTGATTTCTGACTGAAGAGAAGCTATTTTCCTCTCTGTCTCCGCAATCTTGGAATCAATCTCTGAGGTGTTGACACTTTCATGAGTGACACTTGTGGCCATAGCACACTGCTTGGTGTGACCATTTACGCTACTTCCACAACTCGAACACTTGTATTGGGTTGACGCTTCACCAAGTTTGGTACCGCCATGGCAGGTAACACTGATGGTTGCAGTTTCACATCCTGCAATCTTCTTGGCATCGGTTGTCTGGTAGTATCTCTTAGCATCACTTGAAAGATAGTAGGTGTAACCTTCCTCGTTATCATTGAGTTCTTTCAGTCGTGCATTCAATCCGGCTTTGAATGTGTTCATGTCCATCGTGTAGGAATCAAAGACATCCTCATAGGCAACTTCCTTTTTATACCAGCTCTTTGAAACATGAATCTCGTAAGCATAGGCTTTAGCATATTGACCACTTTTCTTCTTGCTGAGAATATAGCCTGACATATAGTAGGTTATGCTATAATTGAAGCCGTCGTTTGAGTTGTTATGCTGCTGAACATCACTTCGACTCCATCCTGCATGGCTTTCTGAGTTTCTCAATGCAGCTTCTCTTTCTGCCGATGTTGGAGTATAGTTTTTATCCTTTGTGCTGATACGATACCAGTGATCACCTTTGATGATGGCATCATTGTCTGTTGGTGGATAGTAGTCACACAGCTTCACATTACCGGCATCGACTCTGTAGATATACCATCGCTGGGTGTAGTATTGCCCCATTCCTTCACGGGCATAGTCTGTTACCCAGGATGTCAGATTGTAGTTCGATAAAGAGAAGAGATTTGCAATGCTGTCTCTTCCTCCAACAAACTGCAAGAGCGTGTTGCCTGCATTTGCAGACAGACTGTTGTAGAGTCCATACACATTTTCAGCAATCTCAATGACGCTGCTTGTCTTATCCATCATCGTACCACTGAAACTACTGTTGCCAAGGATGGAGCCTACGGCATTACCAGCTCCAGCAGAAGCAAGATTAACTCCCATGGCATACAGGTTATCAATGTCTTCTTTCAGATTCTCCTTGGTGAAGTTGGAACCGAATCCTGAAAAGTTGTCAAACATCGCTTCCCAATCCACGTTGCCCAACTCCGAGAGTTTCAGGATGGCAGCCAATTCCTGGTTGATCTCCAGGAATGCAATATCCTTGAACGAGAGGGTGCTGTTGGTGACGATAGACTCGAACTGATAGCAGAGTGTCTTGGTCTCTTCACATACCTTATATAAATAGCTTCCCCAGTAGAGAGCATTCTGTGGACTTTTAAGCATCATTCCAGCTACAGTCCATATCTTCGGCATGATCTTGGCCGACACCATGTTGTAGATACGGCGGTAATAGTAGTTCTCCGTCGAACTTGTCCATAGTCCCAGATGGGTGAGGGCTTTGCGGTCAAGGAACTTGGATGTGAAGATTCCTGCCGCTGCCACCTCTGCCGCCTGATAGTGTTCACGTATCTTGGCTACCTGTTCGGCATAATACGCCTCAGTAGCTGCCTCTGTTGCAAAAGCGGCTGTCATTGCTTCTACAGTGCGCTTGTCATAGTTAACACTGTAGTACTGTGCCATCGTAGGTACTACGGCACAGAGATTGAGAGTAAGTATTATCAGATAGCGTTTCATTGTTTGAATATTATCGTTTATGACTTGTTACATATACTCATCAAATTTCCTCTTGGGTTTGAGGTTCAGCACATGGCCTGTCTGGTTTACCTTCTGGGCAAATGGCAGGGATTTGGTGATTCCTGACAGCTCCCAATCTCGGCAATAGGCTTCGATGGCATGCTGATGGTCGCATTGCAACTCTTTCTTGTAGAGTTTAAGAGCTTCCTTTTCTGCTCGCTCGGTGGTATAGGTCATATAGCACTCATGAGGTTCTTCTACACCAAACACGCCTCCGACACTTCCTCTGCGGATGAAGACTTCTCGGAAGAAGCTTCTGCCTTCCTTGTTTTCAAGTCGGTTGATGGTGAAGATCTTCTTGCAGTCCACATCTGTCAAGCCCAGGATTGCCTTGATCTCGTCGAAACGTTCACGGAACTTGCTCTGGTCAAGCAGCATCACCACATCAGAGTTGTTGATGATGGCTTCCTTCACGATAGGACTTCCCACGATGTCCTGGATTTCCTGAGTAACCACACCCACTGATGCCCAGAACTTACGTGCTGTCTTGTAGAGGTATTTGATGTACTCTGCCATCATTGGCGAAGCAATGGCTTTCCATGCCTCTTCAATGACAAGCACCTTGCGGTTCTTCTTGATACGCATCTTCTGGATGAAAACGTCCATGATGATAAGTGTAACAAGAGGGAAGAGGAGAGGGTCATCCTTGATGGAGTCAATCTCGAAAACGATGAAGGTCTCATCAAACAGCTTTGTATCGAGGTTCTCATTGAGAGTGAGCTCATGACTACCGCCCTTGTAGAAGTCCTTCAGCAGATAGTTGTAGGATGCCAAGTCAATTCCTGCCAGGTTGTTCTCCTTTATAATCTGAGGAATACGGACTTTACTGTACTCGTAGAATGTGTTGAACGACAGGTTCTCTATTTGTTTCTTCATGAAGTATTCATCGAAGTATTCCGTGATAACCTGCTCTATGAGACGGTCTTCCGTCTTGGTGACTTCACCTTGGGTTCCTTTCCAGATGAGCATGACCAGATTTTTCAGGAAGCCTATCTTCTCGATGTTCAACTCTTCACGCTTGATGGCAAAAGGATTCATCGTGATAGGATGCTCGTCTGTGTAGCTGATATATTTGCCACCGACATATTCGCAGAGTCCTTCGTATGAATTACCGGTATCAACCATCACAACGTCGGTGTTCTGTTCCCACATCTGACGGACTACACTATTCATGTGGAAGCCTTTATGTATCTCCTAACACGCTGAGCCACAGCACTCTCTTGAAAACAACAAATTCAAAACGGTACAAATTTTGAACAAGGGAAAATCTATGGTTCAAGGCATTCGGCAAAGAGAAAAAACTATGACAGGGACAAAAAGCGGTTTTAAGATTATTTATGAAAATATTTTGGGCAATTTTGGCTGATTGCTATCCAAAGAGCGCATTTTTGATGAATAGTCCCACCTTCATCAGCCATAAAGAGTGAGACAATCGAAAAAGAAAAGGAGGGGGTGAGAGAGCCTTGTTAGTGGCTTCAACATAGGGCGAAAATGGATGTCTTGTACCTCAGTTGTATCTCTGTTGGCATATATTGCTGATATACAACAGAGGTTAATGATTCGGCGGCAAGTCATCACATGTTTAAGCTCGCATTGTATAGACCGCTCCTTGTTAGGACAAAGTGCAAACACAGTTAGATTTGTTCGCCTGACGATACTATTTTACCCAAGAATGTTGCCACAGTCCACTAATTTTGCCTAATTCGCTAATTCTATTGAAAATTTCGCCCATAACATAGTGGCTATTCCAATAATAATATGTATATTTGCATAATAAAACCAGTCTGAATGAATATGGAATCAAACGAGAAACCCATTATCAACCGCATCAAAGTGGTCCTGGTGGAACAGAGAAGGACAAACAAATGGTTGGCAGACACTCTTGGAAAAGACTGCACGACAGTTTCAAAATGGTGCACCAATACGGCACAGCCTGGATTGGAAACATTGGTAAAGATTGCAGAATGTCTGGATGTTGACGCCAGAGAATTGATTGTTCCAACAAAGAAGTAATAACCGCGCTAAATAAAAGTTATATGGCAACATCAATAAATTTGTCAAAGATAACAAAAGTTGACCTTCGTGACTGTTGGCAGAATGAGGCGACAGACTTTACTCCTTGGCTTGCAACAGAAGAGAATATGTCTCTGCTTGCGGATGCACTTGGAATGAACGAACTTGAAGTGAAGGCACAGGAAGAACATGTTGGTCCTTTCCGTGCTGATATTCTTTGTGTAGATTCAGGGACAGACAAATTGGTGTTAATAGAAAACCAATTGGAGAAGACTGACCATAACCATTTAGGACAGATTCTGACATATGCAGCAGGTCTTGATGCAGTTACAATAATATGGATTGCAGAACGCTTTACGGAAGAACACAGAGCAGCCATTGACTGGTTGAACCGTATCACGGACAAAGAGTTCAACTTCTTTGGTGTAGAAATCGGCTTGATAAAGATTGGAAGCAGTCCTGCCGCTCCCATATTCAATGTAATAGCCAAGCCAAACGGCTGGTCAAAGGACGTTCGTACCTCGTCCGCTCAGACTTCTAACGAGAATCGAACAGATGCAGAATTGTCAAGATATGAATTCTGGTCTGCATTCTGCGAGTATATGGCAAACAATCCGTCCAAGAAGTTCCGCACACAATCACCATCTTACAGTCACTGGATGAATATTGCCATTGGGCGCTCTAACTTCCAGATTTGCCTTCTTCTTAATTCGAGAGAGCAAAAGATTACCGTACAGTTGTATATAGGTGATGACATTGACAAAAAGAACTTTGATGCTTTACTTGCATACAAGGATGAGGCAGAAACTGCGATTGGCGAAACATTAGACTGGAGGCGACTGGATGGCAAGAAGACATCAACAGTCGATTTGTATAAAAAGTGCGATTTCACGAAGAAATCATCCCAAACGGAACTCTTTGAATGGTTGAAAGAATACACAGAACGATTTGTCTCTTTCTTCAAACCTATCATTAAGAAGTTATGATGAAAGTCTTTTATCATTGAACTTCCTATAATAAATGATTATGTGAAGATAATACAGTCAAAATTATGAGCAAGAAAGATTTGACCGAAGAAGATATAAAGCTGCGTTATATTACACCTGCCATCAACAATGCGGGGTGGAAGAACGAGCATATAAGAATGGAATACTATTTTACCGACGGCAGAGTCATATTCCAAGGTAAGGTGCATGCACGCCAGACAGGAAAGAAGGCTGATTATCTCTTGTTTCATGCCGCCAATAAGCCCATTGCCATTGTCGAAGCGAAAGACAATAACAAACCCCTTGGTGGAGGTATGCAACAGGCAATGGAATATGCTCATATTCTTGACATTCCTTTTGCATATAGCTCTAATGGAGACGGTTTTCTTGAACATGACTTCTTGACAGGGAAAGAAACCGAACTTTCATTGAAACAGTTTCCGACTCCAGAGAATTTATATAAACGCCTGATTGATGCCAAGCAGTTGCGTGGTGAAGCTTTGAAGATTGTAGAGCAGCCGTTCTATTCTGATCCATATACCTACGATCCTCGATATTATCAGCGAATAGCAGTCGAACGTACTGTAGAGGCTATTGCCAAAGGCAAGGACAGGGTTCTGATAGTAATGGCGACAGGTACGGGAAAGACTATAACCGCTTTCCAGATTATCCACCGTCTGAAAGCTTCTGGCTTGAAAAAGAAGATATTATATCTTGCCGACCGTAACATTCTGATAGACCAGACGATGGTACAAGACTTCAAACCTTTCAAGAAAGTCATGACTAAAGTACAGGGAGCAACCATTGATTCTGCCTATGAGGTGTACATGGCATTGTATCATCAATTGGTGTCCAATGAAGAAGGCGTTGAAGATCCATTCAAACAAGTCCAACCTACCTTCTTCGACCTTATCATTGTCGATGAGTGCCACCGTGGGAGTGCGAAAGATGACAGTGCATGGCGCAAGGTCTTGGAGTATTTCAACTCTGCCACTCAAATCGGCATGACCGCTACGCCCAAGGCTGAGACAGGAGCCAATAATCTTGATTATTTCGGTGAGCCAATATTTACCTATTCGCTCTTGCAAGGAATACAGGATGGTTTCCTCGCTCCTTATAGAGTGACCAACAGTTATATAAGCATTGACCTTCAGGGATTCAAGCCTGATGACGATGAGAAAGACTTGCTGGGCAGAGAGATAGCCCAACGGTTGTATGAGCGCAAGGACATAGGCAGAGACATCGCTTTCACGAAACGTAGGGAAATTGTAGCAAAGCGTATCACCAAGATGCTCAAGCAAATCGGCAGAATGACCAAGACAATAGTTTTTTGTACTGATATTGAAGAGGCAGAAGCCATGAGAAGCCTCTTGGTCAATTTGAATGCAGACTTGTGCAAGAAGGATGCGCGCTACATCATGCGCATAACGGGTGATGATAATGTGGGGAAGAAACAGTTGGATAACTTCATTGATGTTGACCAACCCTACCCAACTGTTGTCACGACATCAGAACTGCTCGCTACGGGCGTGGATTGCAAGACCTGTGGCCTTATAGTCATTGACAAGGAAATAGGTTCCATGACGGAGTTCAAGCAAATCATTGGACGTGGCACCCGACTGAGGACTGATAAGGGGAAGTGGCATTTGGAAATTTTGGATTTCCGCAATGCCACAGCGAAGTTCAAAGATCCGAAATTCGATGGCGATCCAGAACCACCACAAGGAAAAAGCGGAAAGCCATACACTATGCCTGAAGAACCGTCAAGCGTTGTCTCTGAACCTCATGTGAAGTATCTCGTTGAGGGGGAGAAGATTGCCATAACTACAGAGATAGTCAGCATTCTTGGAGAAGACGGGAAAACCATGCGCACAGAAAGCATAACGGATTTCACACGCAAACAAATCAGGAAGCGTTATGCCACCTTAAACGATTTTGTCAAGTACTGGACAGAAGCAGAACGCAAGAAAGCCATTGTGGATGAGCTGAAGGACTATAGCGTACTTGTGGATGCTGTCAGGGAAAAGAATCCTGCCTTGGCCAATGCAGACATCTTTGACGTGATATGCCATGTGGCATTTGACCAGCCACCTGTGTCAAGGCGTGAAAGGGCTAACAATGTCAAGAAGCGCAATTACTTTGCGAAATACGAAGGAAAGGCGCGCGAGGTATTGGAGGCTCTTCTCGACAAATATGCTGATTATGGTATCTTGAACCTTGAAGATTCTGATATTCTTGACACCGCACCATTCAACAAGATTGGCAAACCGCAGAAAATCGTGAAACTGTTCGGCGGACTTGATAAATTTGAACAGGCACTGAAAGAACTTGAAAACGAAATATATAAAGTAGCATAAAGAAATGGCAGTAAACAATATAGTAAAGCGTCTGCAAAATATCATGCGCCAAGATGCTGGCATCAATGGCGATGCACAGCGCATTGAGCAGATGACATGGATGTTTTTCCTGAAGGTGTATGATACACAAGAGGAAACGTGGGAATATAAGGCAGGCAAAGAGCACAAGCCCTTTGAGTCAATCATCCCAGAAGAATTGCGCTGGCGTAATTGGGCTGTAGATGAGAAAGATGGCAATGCGCTGACAGGCGATGCCTTGCTCACTTTTATCAACAACAAACTCTTCCCCAAGTTGAAGGGACTCGAAGTTACACGTGAGACCCCTCGCAGCAAGGCTATCGTCAAAGAGGTTTTTGAGGATTTGAACCAATACATGAAGAATGGTATTCTGTTGCGTCAGGTCATCAACGTCATCAACGAGATTGAGTTTGATGATGCCGAAGACCGCCACATGTTTGGCGACATCTATGAAGGCATACTCAAAGACCTTCAGTCAGCAGGCAATGCAGGAGAGTTCTACACCCCGCGTGCCTTGACGGATTTCATCATACAGCAGCTGAATCCTGTGCTTGGCGAAACCGTAGGTGACTTTACATCTGGTACAGGCGGCTTCCTCACTTCGGCATTGAACTATCTGCAGAAGCAGGTACATACTACGGATGAAGGGCGACTCTATCAGCAGTCGGTAATCGGACAAGAATGGAAGCCTCTCCCTTACCTTCTGTCCATCACCAATCTGCTCCTGCACGATGTGGAAGCACCGAATATCCGTCATTGTGACTCTTTGGGCACGAAGATGTCTGATTTCAAGGAGACGGACAAGGTCAACGTGATTGCCATGAATCCACCCTACGGAGGAAGTACCGATGCAGCTGCCAAGAGCAACTTCCCGATGGAGTTTCGTTCGAGTGAGACGGCAGACCTGTTCATGGTGCTTATCATGTACAGGCTAAAGCGCGACGGACGAGCTGCTGTCATAGTTCCTGACGGTTTCCTCTTTGGAATGGACGGGGCAAAACTTGCCATCAAACAAAAGATGCTCCGAGAATTCAATCTCCACACCATCATCCGACTTCCTGGAAGCATCTTTTCGCCCTATACCAGTATCGCAACTAATATCCTGTTCTTCAACAACGAGCGTGCTGAGGGAGCAGAAGAAGGATTCTCTACTGACAAGACATGGTTCTACCGCCTTGATATGCCGGAAGGCTATAAGCACTTCTCCAAGACAAAGTCAATGAGACTCGAACATTGCCAGCCCATCTGTGATTGGTGGGACGATCGTAAGGAAATCTCTTCCGATGAGTTGGGAGAGAAAGCCCGCTGCTTCTCTGCCAAAGAGTTATTCGACATGGATTGCAATTTCGACCAATGCAAGTTCCCCAAGGATGAGGAAGAGATACTTCCCCCTGCCGAACTCCTTGCCGACTACTTTAAAAAGCGCAAGGCTCTCGACCATGAGATAGACAAGACGCTGGCAGAGATACAGCGGATATTGGGAATAGAAAAAAACCTTCAGGATTGACAAGATGAAAGATTTGACTATATCACAGATTGAACGGCAGAATGTATTAAACAACCATTTCGCCATTGCAACCATTCAAGATCATCTTGGATTGGAAGCAATATTCTATGACAACCAGTATTGGCTGACAAAGAAAATGGTGGCCGACTTCTACGAGGTAGAAGAAAGAACCATAGAAAGATACATTGCACAAAACGAGAAAGAACTAAGCCATAACGGATATGTATTAAGTAAAGGTAAGACACTGAAAGAGATTAAGTTACAATTTGCTCACGTCATAAATGTCGGGAGCAAGACGACTCAACTGGGGCTGTTCTCCTTCCGAGCATTTCTAAATATAGGAATGCTGCTTACAGAAAGTGAAAAAGCAAAAGAATTGCGTAGTCTTATCCTTGATATTGTTATTGCTACAATCAACAATAAAACAGGTGGAGGAACGAAATTCATCAACCGCCGAGACGTGAATTACTTGCCTGCAGCAATACAGGAAGACAACTACAGGAGGACTTTAACATCCGCAGTTGGTCAATATGTGTTGGGACATCCCAACTTTAAATATGCTCAAGTTACAGATATTATATATAAGGCGGCTTTTCGGGAGAATGCTAAAAAGTATAAAAAAATACTCCGATTAGGAGATAAAGATAATGTAAGGCAAACGCTATATTCTGAAGTACTATTGCTCATATCTTCATTTGAAAATGGCGTGGGCAATGCCATATATGAGCAATACAAATCTACAGGTAAGATGTTGTCCATTAGTGATGTTGAGCATATAGTACAGGAAGTGCAGGAAAATCCGCTAATGGCACCATATATCCATGATGCTCGTACCAAAATGGCGTCAAGGGATTTGTGCTTTCGCGATGCCTATCATGGAGATATTGCTGAATATCTTAAAGCTGTTACTCCAGAGGAATTTGAACGGTTCATCGGAGACCAATCGGTTGACTTCGACCATATCTTAGAGAGCAATAAAGATGTGCTCAAACGCTTAAAACAGGCAGAGGATGAATAACGAGATACAATATATCAGCTACGAAGAATCATTGATGGTCTATCGTAAGATGATAGATGCCAGTGAAGGAGGGTTTGCTGGAGTTCGAGATGAAGGGGGCATACTTGCCACATTGGACTTCGTGCAGAATGACATGTACTATCCGACTTTTGCTGAAAAACTCTCTTATCTGGTCTTCAAGTTCTGCTCAGGGCATTATTTCAATGACGGTAACAAGCGCATAGCCTTAACCTTAGGAGCGTATTTCCTCCATAAGAATGGTTACCCTTGGGAGGCTTGCATATTCATGCGTCAGTTAGAGGCTATAGTTTATCATGTAGCCGCTTCTCATATAGACCAAGACCTTCTCTTGCGAATAGTGAGAACATTTATGTCTGGAAAAGATTATGACGAAGAACTGAAAATTGACATCGCCAATGCTATGAGTAATGGCGAGTTAGGTATAAATGGTGAAGATTACAACAAAGAAAATTGACAATGAAATATATTAAGATTATTCTGTTCATGCTCTGTTTGTTTTGGGGATTTATGACCAATGCACAGACTGTTGGATATACATATAAGGCACTTGCAGCAGAAGGTTGCAATATGAAGTACAGCGTTGCGAAACAGGACACGATGTACTCTATTGTTGCCACAGTACGCTCTGACAGGATGAATTTCCTCAGTGAACCTACAATGAAGATAAGAACATTCTCTGGAAAATATCTTGAATTAAAGGGGATTGTGATTGGCAATGGGAGTCAATCAGCGGGTATCATCAGTGGTAATGTTGTAATACCAGTTACGGAGATAAGTTCTACCGCTCAGTTTCAGATTACTCCACAGCAATTTGAAATCTTGAATGAGGGTGTGGCAAAGATACGTTTGTCTATGACACCGATGAATCATGAGCGAACATTCAAGAAAGACAAGATTGGGAAGAAGCTCTATCAGTTATACCAGAAGGAGAAACAAAAGGATGAAAACTTCTAAATCAATTGAAACAAAATGAACGGAAAGCAATTAAAAAACAGCATACTGCAATGGGCTATTCAGGGAAAACTTGTGCCCCAAGACCCTAATGACGAACCAGCAAGCGTACTGCTTGAAAAGATTCGTCAGGAGAAAGAACGCCTGATCAAAGAGAAGAAAATCAAGCGAGACAAGAACGCATCTATCATCTACCGTGGTGAGGACAATTCCTATTATGAGAAGTTCGCAGATGGGAAGGTGGTTTGCATTGACGATGAGATACCGTTTGAGATACCAAGTGGTTGGGAATGGTGCAGGATAAGAGACATATCTCAATCATATATAGGACTTACATATAAGCCTACAGATGTTACACAAGCAGGAACTATTGTTTTGCGTTCCTCAAACATCCAAGAAGGGCAATTAGATTTGAATGATATAGTTCGTGTATCTACTCCTATTCCGGATAAATTGTGGGTAGAAGAAAATGACATTGTTATTTGTGCCAGGAATGGCAGTAAAAAATTGGTTGGAAAATCTGCTATTGTCGATAGCCTCAAAGAGCCGATGACATTTGGGGCTTTTATGGCGATTTGCAAAACACCTATTTTTAGATATGTTTATAATTTCTTGCAGTCCGAATTATTTTATGCCCAATTAAGAGGAGTAAGCGGTACAACAACTATAAATCAGTTGACACAGAATAACTTCAACAACTTCTTAATACCTATCCCTCCTTTTGGAGAGCAACAAAGAATCGATGAAAGACTGCAAATTATAATACCTTTTGTAAACAAATATAGTGAAAGTCAAGAAAAGCTGGATGTGTTAAACAATAGCCTGTATAACTCTTTTAGAAAGAGTATTTTGCAAGAGGCAATACAAGGCAGACTTGTTCCTCAGGATGATTCAGACGAACCTTCATCAGTTCTTCTTCAACGTATCAGAAAAGAGAAGTTGCGTCTTGTTAAAGAAGGAAAGTTGAAGAAGAAGGATGTGGTTGATTCCGTCATCTTCAAAGGTGACGATAACAAGTATTATGAGAGGATAAACAAGGAAGTCGTTGAGATAGAGCTACCTTGTGATTATCCGAATAGCTGGTGCGTGGTACGATTAAAGGATATATGCCAACTCATTGATGGGGTGAAGATGAGTGGGAAGGGTATCTGTCTTGACGCAAAGTATCTTCGTGGCAAATCGTCACCAACATACCTTGATAAAGGAAGATTCGTCAGAGCAAACGACAACATTATCCTCGTGGATGGTGAAAACTCGGGTGAAGTATTTACTGTGCCCGTAGATGGATATATGGGTAGTACTTTCAAACAGTTATGGCTTAGTACAGCAATGTACAAGCCATATCTATTGGCTTTTATCCAATTTTACAAGGAGGCATTACGCAATTCAAAAAGAGGTGCGGCAATACCACACCTCAATAAGGAATTATTCTACAATCTCCCAATAGGAATACCCCCATATCAAGAACAAGAACGAATAGCACAGCGAATTGACGCATTATATCAGTTGCTCAAATAGTTTTTCTATTTGGGCAACTATGCGTTGCTGCTCTTGTAGTGGAGGCAAAGGAACGAGGGTATTATGTAGTGCCTTGGCAGAAAATCCTTGTATGCCAATACCCTTGCCTCCAATTACACCTGTAACATTGTAAAAATAAAAGATGTAATAGAAAAACTTGGTACAAACATCAATGTAGGGTCGTAGCTTATGTATGTGATTTTGAAGCATTATAGGGAAGTCATAATCCCAAATACAGGAGCGTCCAACATCTCCTCCTTCGCATACAAGCAAGTCGCCCTTGATAGCTTGACAGCGTTCAATCTCACTTTCTTCAAATGGCATCATTTTAAGATGGTCAAGCCTAAATCCATCCCAGTATAGATTAGACGTTGTGATGTACTCCATAAGTGTGCCTGCGGTATTGCCCTTATTGAGTTGTTTCCCATTATTGTGAGCGAACAAATAACCTATTCTTGTCCAAACCCAATTGTTTGGTATTTCAAATGGAATGTCATCAGTAATGTCAACCAGATTATTACCTATATTCTCATAATACTTGTTACTTCCTTAATCTTTTCAACTATTCTCATCTGTTCTGCAAGTGGTGGAAATGGCACGAGATACCTCTTTACTGTGTTTGTAGCAAGTTCTTTCTGTTTTGTACTACCATCAGCTTTGTCCTCTATTACGGATTGCACTGTATAACTTGAAAAATAGCTGTACAGATATTGTGGTATAACAAAAGATTTTAAAGGTCGTATGACTGTTACATGGCTATCAGCCACGGCAACTTTATATGGATTTAGTTTCTCCCAATAGATTGCCATACGTCCCAATGTGCCTAATCCTGTTGAGTTCCACATTAAATCACCATCTTCAAGAAACCTCTCTTGTGTGTATGATTCTATAGTTGTTGGGTCAATAAACTGAGCCTTTTCAATTGTGAAACCAGTCCATTGATTACACTTTTGAGCTACTACTGGGTACTGTTTGATAGGAGAATACTTAGGTGATTTTCCTCTTTGGATGTAACTACAAATATGCTCCAGTCTAACCCATTGCCATGAAGAGGGTATCTCAAAGGGGATCTCGTCGTCTATACATACTACATTTTTCCCATCATTCTCGTAGTACTTGTTATCGTCACCACGGAATATAACACCATCATTGAGGGCGGACTTTTTAAGTTTACCCTGTTTGACGAGTTTTTCTTTTTCTTCTTTAATCTGGTCAAGTAGTTCCTTGGCAGTACCTTCTTCTACAATTTGTGGCACAAGTTTGCCCTGTATCGCCTCTTGCAGAATAGACTTGGGAAGTGATGTCATAAGACTATTGTCTAATGCAATTTTTTCTAATAATAACTGTTGTAATTTTCTATTTAAATGTTCCATTATGATGCTGTTTGTTATGCAGCAAGGACAATCTTCTCATAATAGGAACTCATAGAAATAGGTCATACATATTGTATAGAGGGCAATGTCGCCCCAATAATACAATATAAATATGACAGAAAATTCATTTGAAAACGTCTTGCGCCAGGCAAATATGGCGCAGAACACAATTACGGCATACCTGTATGCTGTGAAGGAGTACAACTCTAAGTTTAAGGAGCTGAACAAGAAGAACCTGTTGGTCTATAAGACCTTCTTGATTGAAACGTACAAACCAAAGACGGTGAACCTACGTATTCAAGCCATCAACAAGTACCTCGATTTTATGGGGAAGTCCAAACTCCGACTAAAATCGGTGAAGGTTCAGCAACGCACCTATTTGGAGAATGTCATCAGCAATGCCGATTACCTCTTCCTGAAAAAAAAGTTGAAGCAGGAAGAGAACAAGGAATGGTACTTCGTGGTTCGTTTCCTGGCTGCAACTGGAGCACGTGTCAGTGAGCTTGTACAGATAAAAGTAGAGCATGTTCAGGTAGGGTATTATGACATCTATACCAAAGGCGGCAAGATACGCCGTATCTATATCCCGAAGGCTCTAAGAGTAGAAACGACAGAATGGCTTGAAGGCTCGAAACGAACGACTGGCTACCTGTTCTTGAACCGTTTTGGTCAGCGCATCACTACCAGAGGCATAGCGCAACAGTTGAAGAACTATGCAGCGAAATATGGACTGAACGAGAAAGTGGTGTATCCACACTCCTTCCGCCATCGCTTCGCAAAGAATTTCTTGGAAAAGTTCAATGACATCTCTCTCCTTGCCGATTTGATGGGACACGAGAGTATAGAAACGACACGTATCTATCTGAGACGCAGTAGTACTGAACAACAGGAAATCGTTGATAAGATTATCACATGGTAGTCAACAAAAGAAAGAACTGAGGATTCTGTAGGGGTCGTTATCTTTTAATCCCTTTATGTGGAAGTGAAAAATCCCCCACAATACTCTCCAACTCCCTGTCCACCTTGGATAGTTCCTCCTTGGACAAAGCATATATGCAGTCAATCGCCAGTCGGTTGGCTGCTATTTTTCGATGTGCGAGGATGGTCT
>OIXA01003264.1_pt1 | contig 17247 bp, 20 predicted proteins | sample 1587721 | NCBI WGS metagenome assembly OIXA01 (sample SAMEA3888900, study PRJEB22519) | human gut metagenome | biome: human gut; feature: human-associated habitat; material: faeces | place: Denmark | collected 2013 | reverse complement strand
TTAATCGGGGCATTCTCTACAAACTCATTAATAACATTGTCCATTCTCCGATGATCCAGCTCACAATCATCACTTAATAAGCAGAGAAAAGATGCTTTTTCTTTTCTCACCGGTGCTGCTCAAGTTCATAATGCCTAACTCATCTAATCTTATATCTGAATCCTCACTTGCAAACGCAAACACTATTTTTTCGAATGTATCTGCATTTCCAATTCTTGCACATTTCATACGATAACGCAAAATATCATTACCATTTTTTATCCTGTAATGTATTGTGAACTGTGAGACCAGTTGCAGTTGTTTGCATATATTATTAAAATCCGTAGCAACCAGCATTTTATTTCTGTCTTCTTCAAATACATTGGTCTCTATATACTTTTGTATTACGGTTTCATATGTTTTCTTCTCGTTCATTAATTCATCTAACTCTGTGTTTTCATTTAGATGTCTATAAATCTGAATGTACTGATCTTGACGATTTACGCAATATATACTACTAAACTCATTCCCCAAAATGTTAATAATATCCGTAATCAGCATTTTTCCCCTTACTCTTCATTTACATATCATTTTATTGTAATCCCTTGATCTTTTTCAAAGATACTTTCGCTGTTGTTCCAAAGTTTCCATGTCTCTCTTTCTTTAAAATACAACGAAAAGTGAACTCTTATGTACTTGAAGAATCTGAAATACGATTCCTCCCTGTAAATACCAATCTGTTCAACAAAGCAATTAAAATTTATTCTTCTCAGTGGTCTTAATATATAGTTTATCAAAATATAGAAGAAATGAATATATATTTTCTTTTAATACTTTTCTAAAAAAGCTTTATTTTATCACTCTCCAGTCACCGGACGCATCATGGAAAGCAGCTCCTTCCGGTAATGATCGGCCTTTTCCTGATTGCCCTGTTCTTTCCGTACCATCTTTGTGATTCCCGGATACTGTCCCGGGAAGCTTTGCAGCATGATACCATCTCCATAGATCAGGTAAACATCTCCGTCTGTCATATCTTCCTCTGTCAGCTTCTTTCCATTCTCATCCGTAAGCTTATCCGGTATCGTTCCGGAGAAAATCGTGTCCGTGTCCAGATCCGCAAAATACCAGCTGTTATCATCTGTATGAAAATACACTGCTGTCATCGGCTTTTCCCCGCATCCCGCCAGACAGAACATAACAAGTACCGCCAGCATCACGATCCATTTTTTCATTATTCCACCTCCTAGTCTCTGTCAGTATTTGATTATTTCGACTTCACACCGTGCTAGCACCATGAAAAACATTAATATTACTGACTTCTACAATGTTTTTTATCTGGCACTACCATTAGTGGGAGATTTTTGATATAAATTTAATTGATCGTTGGAAGTACTTCCATAACCTGATCAATCACTTCCACAATTCTCTGTATATCCATATTTTCTTTTACATCAGAACTATCATTCACGTTCAAACCATCTTGCCAGTCCTGGACAATAGATACTGCCGGGATATTCACTAATGCAAACGGATAATGGTCACTGTTGGTTGCCATTGTCAGGAAAAATCTGTCACTGGGTGTAAATAGTTCTGACATACTGTTTTTATTTAATTCTGCCAGTTTTTTCAATCCCTCATCATCATATTCCGCATTGTCTGGTCTTTTGTTTCCTTCGATCATCGCCATATAACCCAGATCACTTTTTTCTGCAATAGTATCAATATTTATTACTCCGATGATCTGTTTCCGCTCGTCCTCCGTCAGCTTACCAACATACCATCTTGAACCCAGCATATATTTCTCTTCGCCCGAGAACAGGATGAATTTTATATTATACGGTATCTCTGTATCTTTTAAAATCCTTGCCAGTTCAAGCACTGCTGCCACTCCGGAACCGTTATCATTGGCGCCCACCGAATCTTCTGCACTGTCATAATGGGCACTTATGATCAGATTTTTTGTAGTATCAATGGATGAGTTTTTTGTCACAATGATATTTTCACCAATGCCGTCAACAATTGCATTCTCGGCTGTTGATGCCAGAAACACATCCGCCTGCGAGGAATGCCTTATTGCATTCTCATTGTTTTCATCGTTATATTCGAATTTCTGGTATTCTATATTGTCATATCCCAGATTGCCAAAATATTCACTAATATATTCTTTTACATTCTGTATTGCATCAGAATTTATTGGACGCGGTTCAGAAGTGATTTCATCGATGATCTGTTCAATATTCTGTTCCAAAGGCTCTATTATTGTACCGTTCTGGGTAACACTCTCCGCCATTGTCTGAATTGGTGCTATTAATGATATAACCATAATTAAGGCAATTGTAATTTTTTTCATTTGTGAGCTTCCTCATTTTACCAAGTATTAATCAGTATCTTTTATCCAATAACTTTCCATGCAGAACCATAGGCTACAACGAAAGCTTTTTTCCATACCATAAACATTATCATTTAAATCTCAGATTTTGAAAAAGGGACAGACATTGATAAATTTACTTAGTTCCATTCTGGGCTATGTACGGAACATTACAACCACATGATCAAAAAGCAGTAAATCTGATATTCAAATGTACATTGTGATTCTTTTTTTTACAAAATTAGCTTTTTTATCATTTATGTTATCAACTGATACTATTATACCATGAACTGCATCACCAACCAAGTGTTCTTTTTTGCTTTTACAGCGTTCGTACAGTGCTTTTACAATTCATTGCACATCTGTAAAGGAAAGAGACTTCTTGCTATATATTATGTTAAATTCCTGAAAGTAATTTCTTTGCGTTCTCCAGGTTATTCTTTCCATTTATTTTTAGATATACTTTACTGATTTCAGAAGGCTCTCCTATTTCTCTGCAGAGATCCTGTGCCTGGGAAATGGGTATGTAGATTTCGTTGCCTTCTATTACTACAGCGGCTTTACAGGGCATATATGAGGTTTGCGGTCCTCTTGCGGAATTGCTGGATAAGGTAGTAAGATCATCTGTGGCTTTGGAAGTATCCTTCTCTTTTTCATCCAGGGAATAAAAAATATTCAGGTTTTCACCCATCTCTAAAAATTTTTCCTGTTGTTTTTTTGAAATGGCATGATTATTATAGTCTTTCATATCCCGTAGGGAACCATTTCCCAGCAATAACAACGGCATCTTCCCCAGTTCATTCTGAGTTGGATTTTTTCCAAACGCATTCATATCAATTCCTGAAAAAGTCGTTGTTTCCGTATAATCTTCAATTTTGATGACAACCGGGACTTCTATGACTGGCCAGATTTCTTTTATACCTTTTATCTTCTTCGCTTTCTGCAAAAAATCTTCATCATAAGCCAGATCTCCAAGTGGGAGCAGCACAGTAAATTGCCGTTTTTCTTCTTTCATGCCTGCCAGCAGCATTCCTAATAATGTAAGTATCAATGCCAGCAGAAGTATGACTAATAAGGTAAAGCTGTCTATTTTTTTTCTTTTCAATGAGAAGCCGCCTTCCTCGCTTCTTCAAGAAGGATATTTTTCTTATGAAGCTTTCTGACCAGAATCAGGATTATGGAAATAAGCAGTACTGCAACAACTGCAGCTATGGAATACCACCAGTTATTGGTTTTCTCCTGGTCATCTTCAACCTTTAAAGACTTTATCTGGGTTTCTTTGATTTCAGAATCAAATTTTATTTCTTCCTCATATGATTTGCCATCTGCATCCTCATACGTAAGAATTAATTGACCTGCACATTTTCCTGTTTTTCCTTTTACATATATGCGAAGACTTCCCTGGGATAAATCTCCGGCCTCTATGGTCCCTAAGAATGCAGTATCGTTTGAGCTTAATTCATCAGCCTTTAAGCTGACACTTGCATTGTATATTTTGTCTCTTCCGAGATTCATTGCTTTTACCGGGATCTCTACTGTATCCATAGTGTATAAAACAGATGGAATATCTGAAGCTTCCAGCTTAACACGAACCGGTTGGATGATCTGAAAAGACAGTAATTCTGTACCGGTAGTTGCCGTTGCTTTCGAATCTTCATAATCCAGAGAAAAAGTAATGACAGCCTGGCCAGGATCACAGTTTTCTGTTATAGTAATCATCTGTTCCAAAGTAATTGCTTCACCAGGAGCCAGGACTTGTACATAAAAAGAGTTTTTCTCAAATTCGATTCCTTTGTTCTCTGTAGAAAGGGAAATTTTTAAACCAAATACATTTTGACTGCAGCTTTTATTTCGAAATGTCAGCGACATTTCTGTTGTAGAACCAGCCTCCAATCGTCCACCTGAAAGATTGCTGTCTTCTAATAATACCTGCGGTTTATGTAATATTTTTTCACTTGATGAGTCTGATGTTGAATTACCTCCTCCCCCACCGCCCGAATACCCTCCGTTGTCTATAACCGGATCTGTTATCTGCGGGGCGTCACCGTCTTCCGGATTATCACTGTCTATTACAACATGAAAAGGATTCGATTTAGAACCATCACCAAAGTCATCTCCTGATGTAAAAATATCCGGATCCGGATTTTCTTTATCGGTATCAGCTTTATCAGGAGTCTTTTCATCCTCTGCCGGAGGTTCGGTACTCGGAGGTTCGGTACTCGTAGATTCATCCTCTTTTTCATCAAGGGTTAACGAGTTATCATTCTCATAAGATACGGACGGATCTGAGTCCGTAAATCCTTCTTCAGCAGATGTAATCTCCGTGTTTTGAGGCTCTGTGGCAAAAACGGTAGCTGGAAGAAATATTATTGTCGTACACAATACTAATGCCGTTTTTACAAATAAATTTCTCATTATCAGGCAGTCCTTTCTCTTAAGATTCCTCCATCCATTTCATATACGTGGTCACATAAGATTCTGATGTCCTCTTCATTATGGCTTGCCAGCAAAATGGTTTTTCCTGCTGCTTTTAAATCCAGCAGCAGTTCTCTTATTTCTTCCACGCCATGTTTATCCAGTCCATTAAACGGCTCATCCAGAATCAAAAAAAGAGGATCTTCCATAATGGCCTGTGCAATACCAAGGCGTTGACGCATTCCAAGGGAATATTTTCCGACTGGTTTCTTCATGTCCGGATCCAATCCTACCCTTTTTAAGACTATGCGGATATCGGCCTTCGAAATCCGGCCATTCATGTCTGCCAGGATCTCCAGATTTTTAAAGCCCGTATATTGTGTAAGAAAACCGGGAGTCTCGATAATAACTCCAAGACTTTCAGGAAAATCCACATCATGGCCTATTTTTTTTCCAAATACAAAAATAGTGCCCGTAGTTACAGGAAGAAACCCACAGATGCATTTCATAAGGACGGTCTTTCCTGAACCGTTATTTCCAACAATCCCATAGACGTTCCCTGTTTTCAAGGAAAGATTTACTTCCTGTAACACGATGTCTTCACCGAAACGTTTGGTCACGTGTTCTATTTTTACGCAGGTGTTCTGCATCATTCCACTTGCTCTTTGCGGATCACAGGCCAGATTAAATGTCCCTTCAGATTTCTTCCAATCTTCCATATAAAACACCTCCCAGAATTCCCAGCATTACTAATAAAAACAACAGTAGAAATAGCCAAAGTCCTATTTTGTCCGGTCCCCAATTTTCATCAGCCAGTATCCATTCTACTGGATAAAACCATATCTGATTCTTAAAATAGCGGTCATGAAGGATAATTCCGAAATAAAAGCTTACAAAAGGGATTCCATATGCCATGTAAGCAGAATCCCATAAAATCCCGCAGCTTCCACCGAAAATGCTTATGATACTTCCGATAAGTCCTGTCCGAAATGCCTTCATGAGTAAGTCCAGAAGTGCTTCTTTCTGAATAGCACCCTTTATCTCCAGCGGATAGAACACAATAAAATTGATAAAAAGTACCGTTAGTATAGATAACGTCCAGACCATAAAACCAGATACCATAATGGAAAAAACTTTACCTTCGATATACTGTCTGCGAGTCGTTCTGGGAAGTATCTCCTTTAAAAATCCACTTTTATATTCTTGCAGAATGGAATCACTCCATGGCAATACGGCTGCTACCGGAATGGCAAAAGATACTGCCTGGCTTTTTAAGGAACCTTCCAGTATACTGATAAAAGTACCACATGTCAGTGCTTTTTTTAAGCTGGGATAAGTCTGTCCAATGGCTATGGAAATGCAGGCTATCAGCCATGCTGCCAGAAAATTCTTATTAAAAAACATACGTTTTGTTTCACCCCACATAGGTTTTCCCCCTTCCGATCATGTCTTTTCTCCAAGAAATTCAAAGGTATATTTTTTCATCCGGTTAATTGCAAAAACTGCAAGAAGAACTAAAATACCCAGAAAAAACATATAGGAATGCGAGATTTTCGGAAGCAATGGGTCATAACCTAAGTTATGTTTTCCGTATACTGCCTGGTTCAGAGGACTGATCCAGCAGATTAATACATTTACCTGATACATTTCGTATTTTTCTTTATGTAAAATTACAGCCAGTACTTTCGGGTCCAATAAAAAACCAAAGACACTGTAAAGAAGGCCAAAAATCATCCCCTTAGTCTTCCCTTTATAGAGATTTCCTACAAGGATTACAAAGCTTAAGGTCAGCGAATAACAAAACAGAAGGAAGAAAACCTGCAGCATACAGCCATAGGGTGAGATACTTTCCATAACCCTTACTGTAGAAGGGACCTGCAGGTTTTTTCCTAACTCTGAATAACCAAGCATGGCCGCAGTTTCGCTCCACAGGTTACCTGGATAACTCTTTTTCATACACAGCACGGCCGTAAACAGCAGCATCAAAACCGTATATAAAACAGTTACAAGAATAACATAAATGAATTGACCTAAAAGCCATTTCCTCTTGGTTGTCCGGGTCAGCTGGTACGGAGTAATAGGTGTCATCTTCGGCAGGTCAGAAAACATAAGAAGCAAGAGCAGCGAACTGGACAGTACTGCTATCCCATCCCCAAATGTCCAGATAAATGGTTCAATGGCCTGTACCGGTGTATCGTAGGTCTCCATTACAACCATGATTCTGCCTGTAAGCAGGAAACTAAGTACAAATTCTAACAGAAATATAAAAATAACTTTGGGATTGCGTAAAAATCCGAAGAAATTGTACCTTACAATTCCAAATACCTGTCTCATGTCAGTAACCCAGATTCCGGTCTATGATACTGCCATCCACGGCATTAATGGTAAGGAAACTTTCATTCGGATCTTTACTGGTATTTGATTCTGTTTCTCCGTTATATTCACTTTCTGAAGTCATGCTGCCGAAAAAATCCCAGACGGGGATCAAAATACCTGTGTGTGCGTCAGTAGACGGCTCATATATTCTGGCATAGCCAAGAACGATCCGATCAATATTATAGACCCTGGAATTTTCATATTGCATATTATCAGCGTTTGTTACCACCATCATTTTTTCATAAATTTTCATAACCTCGCTGAACGAAAGAAGATTTAAATTCTCTGTCTTTATTTTACCAATTGTGTAGGGATTTGAATAAGTCATGCTTTCTATGCCATCTTTATCGACATAGAAACAGAGACTTTCATAAGACCATGTTTCCATTGTGCTGTCCATATCTTCCAATGCCCCACCGTCTGCAATTGTCTGAGTTACCGGCACACCATTTATGGTACGTGCATAATCAATTCTATATCCATTTCCAAAATTACCTGAACTATTATCGTCTTCAAAACTTTTGCACACCGCGTAATTCCAGTTAGAAAACTGTAAATCTGTGATGCCCATTTTTTCAACTTTTTCCTTTACAAGTTTTTTTGCTTCATCCAGGGACAGCCCGATAGATTCTTCTGTGGGTTTTTCTTCCTCTTCAGAATATCCGTAATCACACCACATTGCATCCTCCGGTATTTTTTCCCCGCCCTTGTTTGCTGCTTTCTTGATCTTGACTGACAAGGTATCGGAGCCATCGGAAGATATCATATAGTAGTATTGTGAATCGTCTGGCATTTGTGCAATACAACTGAAATAATTTCCGGCAACAGGTTTTGCCTCTGTCAGGGTTTTCTTTTCCGGAGCAGTTTCGTATTCCTGTTCCCATGTCTCAATATCTTCATAGATATCATAGACATAATTCCCATCATCGTCTGTTCCATAGTTATACGGATCCAGGTTTCCGTTTGCAACGTCTTCTTTTAGTTCATCCAGAGTTTTTTTAATTTCATCCTTTGTCTTCACATAATAACTATCCATGGTATAAAGTTTTGCCTCTGAGAAGAATGCGTTTGTAATACGGTCTAGAAGCTCCTGGGTAACTTCTGCCGCGGTGACAGAAATAGCAGATATCTTTTCCACTTCCGGAATTTCTACGCTTGCATCTGTATTTACCACGAGCTTGGCACTGTCATCTTCCACATGGCTTTTATAATTTTGAGGAGCATCGATGAGATTCCTGATGGTTGTCTTTGACTCTGAACCGTCATCGTTCTTGCTTTCAGATGCTTCTCCTTTAGAACCGCTAACATCATCCGCTTCCGTATAAGCATCTACAGCCTTGCTCCCCTTCGGCTTTACCAAAGAAGAATCCGGGGTCTGTGCGCATCCTGTAAACATTCCAATACAAAGCACTATTCCTGCAAACTTTTTAATATTTTTTCTCATTTCTGGTAAAATCTCCTTTCTAAGGTTGTTATAAGTATATCATCGAGCATTACACCAAATCTTTCGCGATTTGTAACTGATATGTAAACGTTAGTGTGATTACCAGAAAACAGAGACGGTAGTTCCTTTTCCCGGATTGCTTTCAATCTTCAGATGGAAATCGTGCAGTTCTATAATTTTCTGACATAAAGAAAGACCGAGCCCTACACTTCCTTTTGCCCTGGAACGAGATTTGTCTACCATATAAAATGGTTCCGTCACCATTTCCAGATCCTCTTTCGGTATTCCCTTTCCAAAATCCTGAACCATCAGATGGTCTGGGGTTGCCTCAAGCACAATTTTAGATTCTTTCCTGGAAGCTTTGACTGCATTATCAATTAGATTTGTCACTACACTTATCATTAAGTCCTGATCAAACTTCTTTACCAATTCTTTTGGTTCACAAAATACATCAAGAGAGATGTTTTTTTCTTGAAGCCTGCAATCAATGAGTTCTTTTACTTCTTTCAGGAAATTATCCACCTGTATTTCAGCTGGATTGAATGAGTCTTCCGAAGCTTCATAGAGTCCGGTTAATTCCAGCATTTTCATAGAAAGTCTTGAAAGCCTGCGACATTCATTTTCAATATAAATCAGAGCCTTCTCCTGCCTTTCCGGGGTTAGGCGCACAGTAAGCAATGTATCTGCATAGCCTATGATTGCAGTCATTGGGGTCTTCAGCTCATGAGCCAGACTTCCAATAAGCTGTTTTTGTGTCCGGTTTATGTTAGAAAGACTTTCAATTTGTTCTTTTATTTTACCTGTCATAAAATTAAAGGTTGCACCTACCTGCGCAAGTTCTGTATTTCCCTCTGACGGTACTTTAAAATCATAAATACCTTCAGAAACAAGAAGCGTAGCTTCTCTTAGGCTTATAAGCGGTGCTGTGATTTTTCGAAGGCTCAAATAAAGGATAATTCCCATCACCACGATCAAAGATAAAGTAAATCCACCCGTCTGAAAAAACAGCAGATGACTTTTTTCTATTACATCTGTTATATCTTTATAAGTAACAATCTGATATCCCATATTTACATTGCCATAGTAAAGTAACAAAAGTGTCCTTCCATTTATCTGACTGATCATAGGGCCATGACCGTCACTGTTGCTGCCATGATCCACCATGTTTGCCTTACTTGCACATAATTCTCTTAACTTTTTTACATCGAATTCATAAACAGTTCCATTATAGATCATTTTTCCATCAAGATATAAAACCGCGCTGTCATGAAAAACCTGCCGAAAAGCATAAGTAACTATTTGGGGGCGCATTTCGTTGTCGGCATTCTGTTTCTGATTGTCGGAAAGGCTTGTTTTATTTTCAAACTGTAAGATATTTGTTCTGAATATACTGCTTTCATAACTGTTGATATTCTGTATACTCTGATTTTTCCAACAATAAGTGGTATAGAGAAAGATCCCTGACGATACCAACAAAATGATACATGTAGTCTGAGAAAAGATCTTTATTAAGAGTTTCATAAATCCACCTCAAGTCTGTAACCGATTCTGGGAATTGTTTTAATCTTATCCTGCCAGCCAAGCTTTTTCCTGATACGACCCACATGTGCATCCACAGTTCTTGTTTCTCCGCAGAACTCTTCATTCCACAGTTCCTGCAGAATCTGATTCCTGGTCAGTGCTTTATTCGGGTTTTTGGCGAACACCATGAGGCAGTTATATTCCATTGGCTTTAAATAGATTTCCATGCCCATTTTTGTAACAGTACGACTAGCAGTATCAATGATGACATCACCAATTTGAATCTGTTCTTGTACAGTGCCATTACGTTCCAGTACTTTTTCAAGACGGACCATCACTTCCAGCATTTCAAATGGTTTTACAATATAATCTTCTGCACCGTCTTTTAATCCCTTTATCTTGCTCGCGATATCTCCCTTTGCGGTAAGAAATATTACGGGGATTTCATACTGCTTCAGTTTCGGTAACAGGCTATAGCCGTCTCTTCCGGGAAGCATGATATCTACAAGTGCACACTGAAACGCATGATCTTGAATAATTGCTTCATATGCCTCATTTCCATCCAGATATCCTACTGTTTCATACCCTGCAATCTCCAGATTCATACATAGCAGGTCATTGATTGACATTTCGTCTTCTATCACAAGAATTCTTGCCTTCATGATTATTACCTCACATGTTTTTATAAATATCTTTTCACAGGTTAATTATACATTAAATTCTATATCGCAGTTGTAACTGATTTGTAACAGCAAAACAGGAAACCAAAACCATTCTATGAGAATAGTTTTGATTTCCTGTATAAACCGTTATTTTCTGATCGTTTATAACGCTGGTGAGAACATCTGGGAGCAAATAATCAGTCTTTTATGAATCCCAAATATCTGCTTCCCTGATAAGTCAGCACTCTGGAATCTCCTTTTTTTATATTTTTAAATGCTTTCTTGTCAACATCAAATTCCTTTTCTGTATAGTCCGTCATGCGGAATTTGATTTTAAAGCTGGGGATATCATGCACTGTAAAACCATGACTTCCTGTCGGGTCACCTGCATTTGGTATCTGCTGCTGATATTTTCCTGTTTTTTTTGCACATTCCTTCATGCATTTCTGTATGTTTTGGTAGTAAGATTTTGTATTGACACCTGATTCTTTCACATGATAATCAAAAATGCCTAACATTGGATCCTGGTATAACAGATATTTTGAAGGATTTTGAGCCTCTTTATTCTCTTTCGTATTTAAGAATAAGGAATCAAAATTGTCAAGTGCCATAAAATCATCAAATTCTCCGCCTGTGCAGTTCCTGAACTCCTGCTTAAGGATTGTTTCGTCATAGTCTCTGTGAAAATCAAGGTGTGCAAAAAGTACAAGTCCCGGAAGCAAAGCATCCACCGGGGTTTCTGCACCATTATCCATCCATGCTGTACAGAGAACCTCTTTTATATTGTATTTTTTACAAGTAGAAAGAGCTGCTTTGGTACACGCATAGGTCTTAGAATAATTGGGGGAAATTCCGTTCCAAATCCAAGATCCTCCTGCAAAAATAACGTTATCCGAAAGCTGCGCATGGATATCCAGCATTTTTTCATAGGTTCTGGTATCAGCATGATAATAGTCCCAATATACTAATCCTAGATCTTTTTTCGGTTTTTCCCATTTGGAGCAGTCCGTGTTTTCGGGCAGATCATAGTATCCGCCTGTAGAATTTGCTGTAATGTACATGTCACTCCATATCATAGGCTTTAATTCTAATTTTCTGCAAATATCTACGACCCTGTTACAATGTTCCCTGATTATCAGTGACCCTTTTTTATATCCATTTTCTTTTAGATAATTTCCAAGTCCCAGCATGACAGCCTCATCCATTCCAAGATGTACCCTGTTGGTAGAAAAATTCTCTTTTACTGAGCTGAGTAGCTTTTCAATAAACTGATAAGTTTCCTCTTTTTCAGGCTGGAGAATGTCCGCAGAATCACGAATCTTATCCATTCCCGGCCACTTCAGCACATTGTGCAGATGAGCCAGTGTCTGAATACACGGAACAAGCTCTACCCCAAACATGGAAGCGTAAGCATCCAGTTCTTTTATTTCGTCTTTGGTGTATTTTCCGCGATAAGCCCCGAAATAAGGCTGCCCCTCTACTTCATAGGTATCTTCTGTATAAAGCATGAGTACATTCATTCCAAGTTTTGCCAGTGTCTTGATCAGGAATTTCACCTTTTCAACTGTAAATACAGCATTTCTGGAACAATCCAGCATAAGACCGTTTCTTTCAAAGCAGACATGCTCTTGATATTGAAATTCATCCTCTTCCATATGATGTATGGCATAATTAAGTGCGCGGTAATAATGAGATATTTCCCGACAGATGATATGAATCTGGTTTTTTCTTTTATTGATCAATATTTCTGGTCTGTCCTGAAATTTAACAAACAATTCTATGTTTTGGTTGAAACCGTCATTTTCAGCCAGCAGTATTTCAGTACCTTTTTTAATAGTATTATATTCTTTCTTATCAGATGAAAAAACAATGTTCATACGTATTCCTCTTTCTTTAGGAATTCTGCTCTTCTTAATAAATCAATCTTTTTAGCAGAGCATCCCCTGTCAATGTTCTATTTTATTCGTTTGTAAATAATCGGCTCATCATAACCAAAAGTTCTTTTCCCATTTACTTCCATGGACTCTGATACTTCCAATTGATTTTCAGTGAACTTTTCATGCAGAGAAAATTTCAATACGGGAGAAAACATACTTACACTTCCGCCTTCCCATGTATCACCTGATTTTCTGAAAAATGCAGGAGTAAATTTTGCAGAACACTTTAGCTGATCATAGTCGGCACCTTAATAGCTCTCTTCAATCATAAATACGCCTTCGAAACCATTTGGGAGATTTGCGATTTTTGAATTACATATTGTATTGATGTGCTTTGCATATGGATACTGTGGATTTGTCTTACTTATTTTCTCAAATTGATCCTTATTATCAAATTTTCCATTCAACAGCGTAACAAAATTTATCAAGTTAGCCATGATCTTATGCCTCCATAATCTTTATCATATAGTTTTCATTCACTATACACCTTCCATATAAAAGAGTCCATGTACAAAATAAGGGAATATATAAACAAAATGCATCAGTTAACAAACATCGGCAGAGGGGCATATCATTGTCCAATTGATATGCCCCCCTTTGTCTGGATTACTGTTCCATTTTATAAATTTACGCATAATATTTCGTACCACACCCTGTTTCTATGGCTGAAATAAGAACGTTACTGTTAATTGTGTTTGTATCTACTTAAGGCACGAATCAGTTTTTCTGACTCCAGTGGTTTGGTAAGATAATCGTCCATTCCAGACTTCAGTGCTTTAGTCTTATCTTCTGTAAAAGCATTGGCGGTCATAGCTATAATCACAACAGCAGATGCATCACTTCTGTTCATTGTACGTATTTCTCTGGTAGCTTCCAGGCCATCCATAACTGGCATCATAATATCCATCAGAATTACATTGACCTCACCAACACCTGATTTTGCAAATGCTTCAACAGCCTCCTTGCCGTTTGAAGCCCTTATAATTTCTGCTCCTGCATTTGTCAGAAGGAATTCTGCAATTTCCATGTTCAATTCATTGTCTTCGGCCAAAAGGATTCTCATGCCTTCAATTGATACATCATCTTCCTGGCTTTCTGCCTGCTTCATATCAGCAGAAATAAGGAATGGGAGCTGTACCATGAATGTGGTTCCTACATTTTTCTCGCTTTCAAATTTAATCGTACCGCCCATTTTCTCTATTAGTTTTTTTGTAATTGGCATACCAAGACCTGTTCCTCCATAAACAGATCTTGCACCGCCTGTTTCCTGAGTAAATGGCTCAAAAATGTGATTCTGAAATTCTTTACTCATTCCAACTCCGGTATCCTTGCAGTGAAACTCAAACAGTATATGCCTGTCATCCACCTGTGTTTCATAATAGCTGAGCAGTATCTCTCCTTTTTCTTTGTTATACTTGACAGCATTACTTATGATATTCATAAGGATTCTTTTTAAACTTTAATCACAGCACTTTTGCATGCTCTGTCAATGTGTTTATTTCCATAAATAAATTTTTCTTTGTACCCATTATATGGTTCCAGTATTGATACGTCAATCCCATTAATGTGCCTTCTCTTCTTCACTCTTTGTGAAAGGAAGAGATTGCTAGCTTTTACCAATCGCTCTTCCACTTCCACATCAAGTCTGCTTTGTTCTGGATTACCGAAATGGTGATCATGCGTCAGGCTGATACTGTTGACAATGAAAAACAGGAGCCAGCTGCATTACAACTTAGCTCCTGTCCTGTACATCTTGAATATAGAATTAGTAAAAACAAATTATCGGGACATCATACTGAATAAGACTGTAAAGCTGTCCGGCATTTTCCGGGGGAAGATTGATGAATCCATGAAAACCACCTGTAAGATATCTGTCACCACCAAAATATGGCTGCCAGTCTGCATCATGAAAGCCAATTCCTCCATTGAATGGCATCCAGTACGTTACCGGCTGTTCATAAGAATAGGTTCCATTTGCTGTCATTTCACCTCGCAGCACAGACGGACTGCTCTTTGAATCCAGTGTGAATATTCCAGGGGGTGTTTTTCTGTCCGGATATCCGGGTGTAAATTCTTCGATGTGATTACTGGATTATCAGGGCATGATTTCTGAAGAGTATCTGCAAACTGTCCTGTCAGCGTCATCCCTGCCCACAGATACCAGCCTCTGTTTATCCCTGGTGAAAACACCTGATAATGGTGGATCACATCCGGAAAGATTACTGCAAAGTCCCCCTTATCCATATGATACAGTTCCTGCCCCATCCCAAGCTCCAGGGTTCCTTCTGTAATATATATAAATTCTATGGAATTATGAAGGTGTGGGGAAGCATGTCTGGACGTTTTACTTCTAAAATGAAGGTTTTCTTTCTTCTCCTCATATACAGGAAACATTTACCTGATCTCCTTTTTGCAAGATTTGTCTGTTTTTTCTTTCTATTTGGCAGGAAATACCGGTCAACCTGCTTTATAATACAGCCATAAGATAAAGAAAGGGAGGAACAGACAATGAAAAGATTTAAAGCTTATATCGAATATGTAATGAACTTTTATGCCAACTATTACAGATTTTACCGGTAAGTGCAAAATATGGCTTCCGGATATAACCCGGAATCTGTATTTGCAGTTCATGTAGACCTTGTAATCAATAATTTCAGTATACGCTAGAATCCGTTTCCTGTACATGAACAGGATGCGTTAATATATAAACAAAATTTCATAGTTGGCAGACTTAGCCAAAAAGAACCGATATCAGTCTTGCAAAGACCTTGTATCGGTTCTTTTTGTATTTTCTCATTATCTAATTATGGGAGGATTTTTCTGTATCACCGAAAAAACTTTTATTCCCGCACTTCAAGCCACTGGTCAATGTTCCCAAAATGTACCGCCTGCAGGTTATCTACATCAACCAGTTGCGGGAAGCTGTTTCTGATGATCATGACACCATTTTCCTTATCCTGTTTTTCTCCACCGCCAGCGATGCCTCCCATGGTCCTATCAAGTGTTAAAACCGTTCCATCTTTATAACGCACCTGGTCAATACTAGTTCTGGCATAAAGATCCATGCCATAGTCCGTACCTGCGTACTCAAATTTGTTTTTTTCATCTTCATACACCTTCATAGCTTCATCATAATCAAGATATAATGACCATAAAAGGGGCGTTACTTCCATTTTTTTCACTGTGATTTCATAACCTCCAAAATCACATTTCCGGTTCACTTCCAGAGTTGTCGGAGGCTTTACTGCACCCAAGGTCCATTTAAAGTCCCATGTTCCATCTGTAATGACTGTCTTATCATAATCTTCTTCCTCCGTAAGATTCTTTAATGTGATTTCTACTGTTTTATTACTCAGATCATAATCACTGTCATAAGATATATAGGCGTTAAAATGTTTAAGATGTGCAGAATTTTGATCTGTTTTCAGTAATTCATCCTGTCCTACCCCAGTATTGAAACTTCCAAATCTGTTATCGTCCACTGCATATACTTCTTTTCCATCGATCTTAAAATGTGTCATCTCCTCAAAAGAAGTATGATCAGTCATAGAAATACTGTCCTCTGTTTTCACTTCAAAAAAAGCATACAGGAATCCCTGATCCTGAATAGAATCTGTCAGGGTAACCGTCACACCATTTTGTGTTACAGACTGGTCTATATTCTGAATATAAGTTGATTCCTGCAGTGTCTCCTGCTGTTCCTCCGATGGATCCAGTCTTTTCACCAGGTAATCATTCCATTTAAAGAACTCTTTTGCAGCCACAGTAACAGCCATACCAGTACAGATTACTGCTGCTGCAATCAATAATCGGCCACGTATCTTCTTTCTCTTATATCTTTTACCTGCAACATCTGCTTTATCAATCTGCTGCAGCGTCTCTTCAAACTTTTCGTGAAAATCATACGGTACTTCTGGTGCTATATCTTTCCATTTATTTTCTAACATGGCATTTTCCCCTTTCCTGTCACTTTATCCGACATTTTACTGTTCTTCCTGGCAGTTGGTGGTTTTTCCTCATTAGAAAGCTGTTCTTTTAAAGAATCTCTTGCCCTGGAAAGTTTGCTTTTGATCGTTCCTGTCGGGATCTCCAGAATTTCACTAATCTCTTTTTGCGAAAAACCCTCTATATAATATAATGTTACCAAAATTCTCAAATCTTCCGGAAGTTCCATGATTGCCATATATAAATGATCATAACGATTTTCCTCAAACATTCTTGCATTATCCATATAATCTTCATATGGAATCACATTTTTTCGTCTTCGAAGAATCCCTTTACACTCATTGATCAGTATCCTGGTGATCCATGTTCGAAAAAATTTCTCTCTTTTTAATGTAGAAAGTTTTTCGTATGCTTTAAGAAGAGTTTCCTGTACCGCATCACCACAATCAGAGTCATTCTTCAAAATAGACTTTGATATATGATACAGCATGGCTTCTGCATCCCGAACCTCCCTGATAAATGCATCTTTTGTCATAATATGTTTTCTCCTTCTGTCCGGCCGGATTTATATACGTTTTTGTTTTACACTAATTAGATGCA
>OIXA01003263.1_pt1 | contig 17251 bp, 16 predicted proteins | sample 1587721 | NCBI WGS metagenome assembly OIXA01 (sample SAMEA3888900, study PRJEB22519) | human gut metagenome | biome: human gut; feature: human-associated habitat; material: faeces | place: Denmark | collected 2013 | reverse complement strand
GCACTCGGCAATTTGTAAGCAAGCTTACATTGCGCTCGCTTGCATTATCTTTGCACACAAGAACGTATTTGCATATGACATTCGAAAAGGAAATAGCAGAATATGAGGCTTTGCGACAGAAATATCAAAAACTTTTTGTCGACAAAATGGATAGAGAAGAGTATATCAAGTATAACGAGATACTTTTCTCCACACATTCATGTGCCATAGAAGGTAATTCTTTTTCTATTGACGACACTCGTGATTTAAAAGAAAAAGGATTAGGAATGATACCTTCGGGCAAGTCTTTGCTTGAAGCTTTCGAGATGCTGGATCATTTCGATGCTTATGAATATATGATAAAAAATGTAGACCATCAGCTTGATGAGACTTTCCTGAAAGAAATCAATAAGCGTGTTACGCTTCATACCATCACCTATCGTGCTCCTGATGCCATTCCTGGTGAATATACCACTACTGATATGGCGGCAGGTGATACCGTTTTTGGTGTTCATGAAGAACTGATTGCTAAGGTTCCGAGATTGTTGGAATCTACAGAAAAGGCTATTGCTGCTGGCAATGTGCATCCTGTAGTTTTGTCAGCTCGCTTCCATGGCTTTTATGAATATCTGCATCCTTTCCGTGATGGTAATGGCAGGACAGGGCGCCTTGTCTGCAACAATATCCTACTTCGTATGGGGCATCCGCAGATAGTTATACCATCTGATTGCCGTCAAGAATATATTTCGTCACTCCGATATATTCGTACGGAGGCAACAGATGAGCATCTAATAAAGTTCTTCTTTAAAATGGCTAATAAGAGAATGAAGGAAGAACTTCAGCAGAAGGAAGCCAATACAAAGAGATTTCCAACGTTCTTGTTTTAGACAATTCTAATAAGAAAATAATATATATATAAATAGCGGAGGTCACCAACCTCCGCTATTTATGTTTTCTTGAATTCTTTAGAATCTCTCCAGCTTTCGCTTTCTCGCTGTCGAATGTCAATACGTTGTAGATGGCTATGGCGTTTTGAGGGTCAACAATGTGAGAAGCCATCATGCTGAGCACTTTCAACTGCTTATCGCCAAATGTGAATATACTCATCATGCGAGCAACTTGATTGCATGAGTAGAAGCATCCGAGACTGGCAACCTCAAGTAGGTCGAACTTGTTGTCGTCGAAGCTCGTGTTCTTCACTTTGTTATACAGCTTGACAAAGGAAGTTTCGTCAAGACAATAATCGTAATACATTGGTGCATTAGGATATATCGCATATGGAGGGGTATGGCGCTGATGGTTTACATCTACTGTATGATTAGTGTTGACATCTACAACATAATTCATGTTACAAGCAACAACTCTTCCGTTTAAATCAAAGCTTACGGTAATCTGTTTTGTATTTTTGATAAACTCCCATTTGTCGCCATAAGCATCAAAGCTCGTTAGCTTTGGTTTGCCCAATATGTTAATAACTTCCTGCTTGGTCATTCCACGCTCCACACTCTTCACATCCTTTGCCGATGCAGAAAGGCATACGGCAAACATCAATATGGTTGTGGCAATAAGTGCCATCCATTCATTCCTTTTCATAAGCTCTGCTATTTATAGAGGGTTATTATAGTTTTCTTTTCTGATTGCAAAATTAGCAAGTATGATTGACAGAAGAAAGGTATGAATCCCTATAGATTGATAGGAAATTCCCTAAAAGGAAAATCAATACATTTAGAACAACATCGTTATCAGAGGAATTGTGAGGATGGAGCCTACGGTAGTGATGAAGGTTATCTCGGTGATGAGAGAAGGGTTGCGACCATACTTCATGCAAAACATTGTACCAAAAGAGGCGACAGGCATGGCTATCACTACGGTGTTTATGTTGTTGACAATGTTGCTAACTCCACAAACTTTGAACAGATAATATACAGATAGCGGTACGACGATGAGACGCAAGAATGATGTTACATAAACTTTTGGACTTCCCACTATTTCGCGTAATGGAAGGCGTGCCATAGAAGAGCCGATAATCATCAGAGCGGCAGGAACAGTTATGTTGCCAACTATGGTGATAGGACGAGCTATAATGTCTGGAGTGTGTACGCCACAAGCAACGAGTATGGCGGCAATGAAGGCTGCTATCATCGCTGGCGAGAAAAGCAACTTCGGGTTTAGACTTTTAAGACTATATTCGCCCTTAACAAGCATTACTCCTGCTGTAAATATAAAGAATGTGTTAGGAGTATTCAAGAGAGCGGCATAAAAAATGGCTTTTGGACCGAATATGGATGAGACGATAGGGTAGCCGATGAAGCCTACATTAGCAAACATCAATGTAAAACCTATCATGCCTTGGTCATCGTGGTTCTTGCTGATAAAGCGAGGTACCCAAAAACCGAATACGAGCAATAGGATATAGGTGAGAAAGCCTACGCCTAATAGTGGTAGAATAAGACTGCGGTCGGGGAGTTCTGTGCCCATTACCGATGAGAGTATCAATGCTGGACAAGTAATGTCTATAACTATAGATGATAGTTTCTGGTCGAACTTGTCGCCCATATATCCCAATTTGCACATGGCATAGCCAAGCACTACGATGATGAAGAGAACCACCATCACTTCTATATTTTCCATATTCTAAATATATTTTGCCATCCTAAACGGTTGGCAAAATTATATAAAAAAGCTGGAACCACCACCAACTTTTATACATTAAATTCTACGTCTCTATTATTTGCTGTAGCCTTCGCTTTGTGGATGCGGGAAAGTTCTTATGTTATAGTTGCCTTTTGTCTTGAAGAGCGATAATACTTGAAGGCTTTCTCTATTCAACTTTTATAATAAATTGTTGGTGATTTAAAATGATATGTATAACTTTGTAACCGACATAATCAAACTACAATATGACAAACGAAATCTCAACATATTTCCATGACGGAATGGAAATTCCTTTTGAGGATTGGAGCAAAAAGCTTCACTCTTTTAACGACTTGACTTCTATTATTCAGACCACTCATGATGCTGCACAATCATCTGCAGTAAAGGCTATAAACCGTATGCAGACTATGCGCAATTGGCTCATTGGATATTATATCGTAGAATATGAGCAGCATGGCAAGGATAGGGCGGAGTATGGAACACAACTGCTGAAGAAACTGGAGGAGAGAGTGAATAGGAAGGGTATGACAACGACATTGTTTAAGTGGGCAAGAAAGTTCTATAGATTATACCCTCAAATGACGGATAATCTACCAGTTCGAATTTGTGCGACAATGATGCACCAATTACAATCCATTGAAAATAAGGAAGATGCAATTGGTGCATCAATGATGCACCAATTTATGACACCCGGCAAAACAATTATCTCACATTTGTCATTTACTCATTTACGTGAGATAATGACCATTGACGACCCTCTCGCTCGCTACTTCTATGAGCAAGAGTGTATCAAGTGTACTTGGTCGGTTCGTGAGCTTCGTCGTCAGATAAGCACAAACCTATATGTTAGGGCAGGCATAAGCTCTAATCCTGAGAAAATGCTCTCTTTGCCATCAATTCAAGGTCATGACTCGGTTGACTTGCAGATACGACAGCCTTTTACCTTCGAGTTTCTTGGACTTAAGGCGCAGGATGTAGTCGACGAGCATGATTTAGAGGATGCACTCATCAGTCATTTGCAAGAGTTTATTCTTGAACTTGGCAAAGGGTTCTGCTTTGAGTCAAGACAAAAGCGCATTATCATTGATGATGAATATTATTATCCCGACCTTGTGTTCTACAACCGCATTCTGCATTGCGGAGTTATCATCGAATTAAAGAACGAGGAATTCTCTTATGAGAACTTCGGACAGCTAAATGCATACGTATCGCATTACCGCGAGAACGAGATGCACCCAGGAGACAATCCTCCTATCGGCATTCTTCTTTGCACTCGTAAGGGAAAGAAAATGGTGGAGTATGCTCTTGCTGGTATGGACAACCAACTCTTTGTTTCTACCTATATGCTCCAGTTGCCAGATAAGAAGACGTTAGAGGATTTCCTTTTAAAGCAATTGAGAGAGCAAGAAGGTTAAAGTTGTAATTTATATTCCTTCTTTATTTCTGCAAGTTCTTTGTCTGTCATGCGCTGATATATCACCAAGCCATAGAAAGGCTTAGTGGTATCGTTCTTAATGGTTGTGTAGCCAAGCTTCTGAATGGTATAAAGATAGAATTCTTTTCCTTGAAGTGTGGCGACATACAGCACTTGCATGTAGCGTTCTGATATGCTTAAATCGGCAGAATAGCGCATGATATATCCCTTACTATCGTCATAGCTCCATTCTGTATTTATGTAGTTTTTACCAGACACATCACCATGAAGGAAGCCTATCAAGTTATTGTCTGCCTTAAACCAATAGTCTGTATATCCGCTACCATACACCATATCGCGATAGTCTTTTTGTGATAGCTTACCATTATCCATTATTTTATATATGCCAATAACCTTCCAGCCATAGCCCTTCACTTCATCATTGATAATTTCAGCTCTTATTGGCTGCAAACCATCGAGCACGCAACATCCGGCATCGTTGACTATATATTTGCTATTAAATAGATTTTCCTTTATAGGGTCTACAGTGTCATCCGACTTGTCGCAACTTGTAAATGTACAAGCGCCAGTAATCATTATTAAAAGAAATAAAAGCTGTTTCATAATACGTTTTTTATGTTTGTCATATTATAAACGCACAGAATCTTTATATATTGCTTGCTGTCGAATGTTATCAACATTTTTTCTGATACCATAAAAATGTAAGCATTCTCCCTAATTTTATATAAATAATTTATTGAAAATCTATAACTTTGCACCGTAATAAAAAAAGATATGCCGATGAAGCTATTGATAAAGAACATGGTTTGTCCGCGCTGCATCTCTGCGGTGAAGGATATCCTTGAGTCGGAAGGTCTGACGGTGAAATCAATAAGGTTGGGCGATGCTGAGATAGAGGAAGAACTTACAGACGAACAACGTCTTTCTCTTGCAAGGAAGTTGCACGACATAGGCTTTGAGTTGCTTGACGACCCACGCTCGCTGTTGGTGGAACAGATACGCGTTGCCGTGCAGCAATGGGTAAGAATGCCTGTGGAGCGTCCTAAATTGTCCGATTATCTGTCGCGCCATCTCAACAAGGACTATAGCACCATGAGTAAGCTCTTCTCTGAAGTGCGAGGCATTACCATTGAGCGGTTCTCAATTCTGCATCGCATAGAATATGTCAAGGAACTACTATGCTATAGTCAGCTTTCCACAAGCGAGATTGCATATAGACTTGGTTATAGCTCGCCGGCACATCTCTCATCGCAGTTCAAGCAAGTCACGGGTATGACTCCAAAGGAATTTCGTGAACTTGAGAAACCTGGCAGAACACCACTGGATGCATTGTGATAAGGTTAAAAGATTGTTATAAAGGTTAAGTACATGAGAAAATTATTGATTGGTTTATTGGGATATACGTTTGTGTCACAGCAGATGGTTGCGCAGACAGATAGCATAGCCAGTACACACGAATTGAAGAATGTGGTTGTGAGAGCCACTAATGGCATTAAGTTGAAATACCGTGTTGATAATGCCGACATAATAGGGCAAGGACAACTGATACGTGCTGCTTGTTGCAACCTTGGCGAGTCGTTTACTGCCAATCCTTCGGTCGACGTGAGCTACAGCGACGCTGCCACTGGAGCTAAGCAGATAAAGCTGCTTGGACTTAGTGGCACTTATGTGCAGATGCTCACAGAGAATATCCCAAATCTGCGTGGTGCATCCTTGCCATATAGCTTGGGCTATGTGCCTGGACCTTGGATGCAGTCGATACAGGTGAGCAAAGGAGCGTCGAGCGTCAAGAACGGATATGAAAGCACTACGGGTCAGATAAACATAGAGTTTCTTAAGCCACAAGGCACAGATGGTGTGCGTGCGAATGTTTATCAGGATAGCGAACTGAAGACGGAGGTCAACCTCGATGGAAGCATACATCTCAACGACCGTCTTTCTACAGCAACCCTTCTTCATTTCGAGAACCGACAGATGGATCATGATGGCAATGGCGACGGATTCATGGATATGCCCAAGTTGCGACAGTATAACTTAATGCATAGATGGGCGTATGTGTCGCCACGATGGATTAGTCAGTTGATGTTGCGTGGCTTGCATGATGAGCGCGAAGGCGGACAAAGCCGTAAGCACCTGGCAGCCTCTTCGTCGGAACCTCTCTACTCAACCTCGGTAAAGACCAACCGCTATGAGATGCAATGGAAAAACGGTTTTACGCTGAATGCCGACCATAACACGTCAATAGCCTTGATGCTGCATGGCTCTTGGCATGATACTGACAACATGTTTGGAACTACCCAATATGATGTCACTCAGAAGAATGGTTATGCCCAACTGATGTTTGAAACTGATATTACGGAGAATCATAATGTTAGTGTGGGTGCGTCGTTCAACCACGACTATTATGACGAATGCTTCAATCCATTGGGAGCATTGCCTACAGCAGAAAGCAAGGTGACAAAGGAAACCACTCCAGGTCTCTACGCTCAGTATACATACAAGTTGGGCGAGAAACTTACTGTAATGCCTGGTGTGCGTTGGGATCATTCCAATCTTTACGGCAGTTTCTTCACGCCACGTCTGCACATCAAGTATTCTCCATCCAATATTGTCACGCTACGCACTTCGATAGGCAAGGGCTACCGTTCGCCTCATGCTTTGGCAGAGAACGTGTCGCTATTGGCAAGTGGCAGACAGATTATCTTCGATTCTGACCTTAAGCAGGAGGAAGCATGGAACATGGGAGCTTCTCTGACCTTCAATATTCCTCTATTTGGCAAGAATCTTGAGCTGAATGCGGAGTATTACTATACCGACTTCAAGCATCAGATGGTAATGAACTTCGACGGAGCCAAAGGCGCTCACACACTCTCGTTTGAGAATCTAAATGGCAAGAGCTATAGCCACACTTTCCAAGTGGATGCCACATACGCTTTGTTTAGTGGTATGTCTGCCACAGCAGCCTTCCGTCTGAACGATGTTAAGTGTACTTATGATGGCGATCTGCGCCAAAAGCCTCTCACATCACGCTACAAAGGTTTGCTCACTCTCTCGTATAAGACACCGCTCGAACTTTGGCAGTTCGACGTGACTGGTCTGCTAAATGGTGGTGGCGAGCTTTATGACCAAAGCCGCTATCCTGCCTATTTCCAGCTGCAGGCGCAAGTTACACGAGAGTTCCACAACTTCAGTCTTTACTTAGGAGGCGAGAATCTCACCAACTATAAGATAGACAATCCCGTGCTCCATTCTCATCATCCATGGAGTGCCGCCTTCGATGCTACTCAGGTGTGGGGACCTATCACAGGAGCAATGGCTTACGTAGGCATTAGATTCAAATTAGAGAAGTTAGAAAATATACATTATTAATATAAGGATAATATGAAGAAGAATTATTTAGTAGCATTTATGCTTGTAGTTGCCGGCAACACTTTTGCCAAGACATCAGCCGACACATTGGTAGTAACCACTCAACCGCAGATGCACTGCCAGAACTGTGAGAAGAAAATTAAGAGCAACATTCGCTTCGTAAAGGGCACAAAGAAAATAGATACCTCTGTAGAAAACCAAAAAGTTACTATTGTCTTCGACTCTAAGAAAGCAAAATACGACGACTATGTTGAGGCTTTCAAGAAGATTGGGTATGAGATAAAGAAGAAGTAGCTTATAGTAAGAAATGAAAATCGGTCATTAGAAAATGATAAGAAGCATTTTCTAATGACCGATTTTCGTATCAGTAAGCTGGTACTGGCAATGCAACTAAACGGCTTTATTTACTTATCTTATAGCTCTTCTTGTTGCCCTTATTTCTGCTTAGGCTAACAACGTAAATGCCGTGCGCATGTAGAAGCAAATTCAACTCTTCGTTTTCTTGACGAAGAGCCTCATTCTGCTGGAGAAGATGGTTGTATTTCTCTTGAATATCTTCCATAATAAGAGGCTGTTTTGAGGGTTTATGTGCGGAAACCTCACGGAATTTTTCTGAAATAAAAATTTTCCGCAAGCTCACCAGTGACTGTAATAGACTGATTGTCAGTACAAATACATATTACATATGTAGACTTAGCTTATACCTCACGGAAAAGTGCTTGTAACCTCACGGAATTTAACTATTTTTCCGTGAGGTGCCATACGGAAGTAACTTCATTTCTTTCAGTCCATATTTTTCCTGCTTTCCTTAATCGTTTAAGCAAATAATCCAATTTATTGTTCTTCTGTTTGTCGTCCAGCTGGTCAGGCAGCACATCCCAAAGCAGACGCACTATTTCAGGCTTCGTCAACGAACCATGATCCTTCAACGAATCGAGCAACAATGCCTCGCATTTCTTGTCGTCCAATCCCTTGTGCTTGGAATATTCTATCTTTTGGTCTGTTACTTGGGCAATATCCTTTGCTATGAAGATATGTGGTAAACGACCTTCTATCAGTTTGCGCTTGCGGAGCATGGCAATAGCTTCTGGCGATATGCGCTTGCCTTTCTGTACAGAGTCTAACAGAACTGCATCTGTAAGAGACAGATTTTTGTTTTCTAATAGTAAGAGACTATAATTCTCATCAATAACTGTACCAGGCAAGGTCAAGACCACTTCTGTTGCTGTGGATTTGTCATAATCAGGCATTGGCAGATAACGTTCCTTTTGGCTCACAAACATCTTGTGAATGCCATAACCTTGGGTATCAATCATCTTGATATTTACCATAGCTTTTACCAGTGCAGGGTTGCGATAGTGCCTTGGTGTTTTCTCACCAGTTATATATTGGCTATAGTTTCCTTCAAAGAAGTAACCGTCATTTAGGAACGTCAGTTTGTCCTTGTCTTCCGTAACAATGATTCGTGCGTCGCTTTCGTACCTTTGATGAGCTATTGAATTATGAAGGCCTTCAAGAATGCTCTCCGTATCATATTTCCACACCTCGGCAGGAATAAGCGAGTTCTTCGGGTAAATCTTGAAGCGATAATTCCTTATTCTGTTCAGCAACTCACTCGTGGTCCGTATGAATGGTATAGTGTAGATGTCACCAAAGGTTTGTCCGTCTTGAAAGCATTTCCATACAATCTGCGCAATGTGATTGAGTTTGTGTGCTTTTTCCTCTTTGCCCACAAGTAATAGTGTGGCTTTCGTAATCCTTCCGTCTATGGTCAAACACGCTTTGTCAAGAAACACTTTATCACTCCAAGAGTCACACTCCTTTGCAAACTTTGGATAGCGTTGCTTATAGCCCTCGCGAGCAAGCATGATGGCATTGGAGTCAAGGTCGTCTATCGTAGCGTCCTTGATGGCTTGCGCTGTCCAATCGTATGCGGAATCTTGCTCGTCAAGTATTACATTAAGGCGTGAATCTGTCAATTCCACCAACGAATCGTCCAACCTCTGCCATGCCTTGCTATGTGCATATACGGGACGACGTTTCATGTGTTTTGGAACATGAATTACCCATACCGTCTTGTGCGAGTCGTCCGTGATGAATTCTTCAACCAGCAGTCCTTCTGATGGTAAGTTGGCGCACAAATCTGTCATTCTGAGCTTTGCTTTTTGTCTGTCATAGTTGTATGTGTTAGTGCCAACAATTTCCAATGTCTTGTCAATAACACCAATAACCAAGTGCCCACCTTCCATATTGGATAAGGCAGAAACATAAGAAATGACATCATCCTTTTCTTTACCATTGAAGTCATTCTTCATGTTCTTGAATTCTTTCCATTCACACTCCTCGTTTTCCTTTGGATATTTGGAAAGCAGATATTGTTGTAATTCCAATTCGGTCATGCTTCTTTTTTTTGCAAAGATACTATTTTGAAGGTAAACATTTGAATAAATTATAATAAAAAATGGGATAACTTTACAAAATATACTTCGTGTAAGATCCAATTTTTACAATCATCAAGAAGCCTTGATTCGTACAATACACGGAATAATTGCCAAATTGCCACTTTCTCTTTGTATTGGATCATATACAACTTGTATTCAATTATTATTTTTACTTTTGCTGCAATAATCAACAATAGAAAGGAACTCATTGAGAACGAGGTGCAACTTTTTGAAAGCTACAGAAAGGGGAATAAGGAAATTCTTACTCACTATTTATATGATATGTCTAATATGATGTCAAGGAATGAAGGAGTGTGTAAGGTTTCCGACCACATGAAACCATGTAACATCGAACAGAGCGAACGTTATAACAGATGGAATGCAGAATATATCTGCCTAGCTGAATCCGCGCATCTTGTATGTGCGTACTGAACTGAGTCATAACAACGAGTCGTATGTCGCACTTGACATGAAAGGCATCAGCCTCCAGCAGCACTATGACACTATTAAGGTCATGGTGAAGCAAAAGACAGGTCGCGCCATGCAAGAGAAGATCATGGTTGGAACATCGGAGATGGAACGTGGTAAGAGGAAGTCAGAAAAAGCAAATTGAGGATTTGTAGGGTAAGTATAAGGGCGAGGAATTCAGCCATCAGCAGGACAATCAAGAGAAAGACAATATGAACCGTCTAAAGGACAGCATTATCAATGATTATCGCGAGCGGCTTGGTCATTATCTGTCAACTCTTTCAGATCTGCTTAGAGGTGCCGTCAAGGCTGTTGTCGATTTTGTTCAGTCCGGCTACCGTAGTTTTACCTATCGTCAGGAGTGTGATGTCAAACGCTACATGAATAGCCTGCTTGATAAGGAGGAAGCTGCAGAGACTGTGCTTAAGACCTCACTACCTCTCTTGAAATCTGATGAGTGTGAGCGAGTAAAAGGATAACTCTCCTACATTGTTCAAGCCATGAAGGAGGATTGCTAACAAAGTTGGAGTCGTGGATTCCATATGTGAACTCTGTGGTTGTAATCATAAGCAGTCGAGGTGTATTATAACCGAAATAGACTAACGATACTTTCTATCACATCAACAGCAAAAATATAGATGTTCTGACACAAAGCCAGAACATCTGACCATGTTTTCGTAGTCTTATAATTACCGACGGAACAATCTTTCCGCTTACGACATATACCAGCCATTGAGCCCTTTTTGCAGAAAATGTCCATTGTCTTACATACACCTATTATGATTTCTTAGATTTTCAATAACCGAGTTTTGTTGTCCATCCCGACAGCCATTTCGAGCATTAGCCTGTTTTGAGAAACGAGAAGAGTTTGTCCATTGTTTCTGAAACGTACAACAAATAAATGTATTTTGTGGTTGAATCCCCACCTGCGCATATCTTCAATAGGAACGCTTGCCATTCCAATGTAAATCAAGTCCTCTTCATAGTTGCCAAATGAGGCATATATGGATTTGTAATGCTCGCTTTCTTTTTCAATTTTCTCGAAATACTCATCATAGTTATCCTTAATGTCTATGACGGAGTAATAATAATCGCCACGTTCTTCGATTTTGAATTGCTCTTCATTTTCTTGTGCCGGTTCCAAGTCTTTAATGTAGCACCAACTGTTAATTCGCTTTATTGAAGTGTTATCGAAGCACTGCTCTTTAACATGATAATGGTCCAAAATAGTTTCTAATACACCCTTCTCTTCACTCAGTTTCCAGCGTCGGACGAGACAAGGAATAATAGTGCCGTTTTCACTGCTTAGCAAGTCATTGCTATGATGATAAAGGTCGTGCCACAGCTCTTTTATATCACAGACTTCACGTTCGTCAAATGGATGATTTACTTCCTGCATGGTTGTTATTTGTGACATAGTTCTAATCGATTTTTAATTCTGAATTGTAGTAAGTTTGCCATTCTCAAAATACAGGTAACTTCCGTACCCGTAAACCCATTGCTCATGCGTGCCATAACTGCTAGTGGTTTTGTTAATATCCTCAGGCTCTCCCCAAGACTCTCTGCACATTTCTTTTGTCATCCCTATCCGGACTTTTCCTTCGCTAATCAAAGTTCCATTAGTATGTCCGTATTTTTTTATGAGGGAAGCCTTTCTCTTTTGCAGTTCTGCCTTTCTCGTTTGGTCTTTTTGTTCTTTTTGTGCAAGTTCTTTCTGGTAATCTTCTTTTGTAAGGAATATGTCAAGCGTCTTTCGGTCTCTCAAACCATTAAACGAACGGTCAAGGAACATGAAGTATTCACCACGATCTAAATTTTTGAAGAAAAGAATCACGTTTGAACGTTCAGGGCTTCGCCCATATATACCCCCTTCGGTGTGCAATGAAACTCCCGTACACTCGAATTCCGTTCCCATCGGTATTTTTGTGTCCATGATGCCATCTTCTTTCTTCAACAGACCATCTCCGATAGTATAGGCGTTTTTATTAAGTACAAATATCTTGCCAACATAATCTTTCTGTGCCTTTTCGTAGTATCCTTGCACAAGCCAATGCTTGTTGTCAAGCCCACCCAAGGACTTTAATACAATTTTTTCATTACTTGAAGTCTCAACCATATTGAATATGGATGTTCCACCACTATAATCGATGGAAATAACGTCGAAATACTTTTGGATAAAGTTAGAACTTTGAACCTCCTCCTTCTTTCCATCACTTCTTACACGAAAGAACATATTTAGATAATTTCTTGTAGAACCATGCAAATCATAATCTTGATAGAAGAAAAGGCGCTGGCCGATCAAATAATCATAATTAGGATGCCTTGATTTAACTTTTTTGATGTTGTAGAGACTGTCGTAGGCAACATTTTGTGGCTCTAGTTCAGACTTACTGTTATCAAACATCGTAATTTGACCAAACGAAACCACGGAGAATTGACAAAGCATAAATGCGATTGTCAATATTGCTTTCAGCTGAAAATTATTATTCTTGTTCATATGTATGTTGTTTTATATTCTTTCGTTTATTGAGAAAAGCGTGAGCCACCTTTATCTTCCTTGATGTCGTAAAATTGCCCAAACTTAGAGATAAGTTCTGTCCACGCCTATCGCGTGAGCATTCACTTCATCTTTTCTTTGTAAGCGTATCCAAGATATTTCGTTATTATAAACTTTTATTGATTATCAATGAGTTATCTCTACTTGGTATTCTGTACCGTATTTCTGAATATCCATGACTCAAATAGTTTGTTTACGCATTGTTTACGCAGAAATCGGAGGAATTCTCTTATCCCACACAAACACTTTATTCAGAGGCTATAAATCCAAACTGTTTTCTTTGAGCAAGAAATCGAAAAGCCCAATTGTAAGAATACCTTCTTCATTTCGACGGGGCATGATGTGGTCTTTAACAATGATAATCTTCTTGAAAGAGTCATCTATGCTCTTCAGTGATTGGGATTCTTGTATCTCTTTCTCCCTATCCGGAATTGACAAGGCTGATTGTACATAGTACTTTTTACTACCGAGGCTGGCGATAAAATCCACCTCCAGTTGAATGCGGCCCCACTTGCCGTTTTTGTCTTGCTTCTTTATTTCCACCATTCCGACATCCACACTATAGCCACGTGTGATAAGCTCATTATAAATGATGTTTTCCATGATATGCGTCTCCTCTTGTTGGCGCATATCCAGAATGGCATTTCTCAAACCTATATCTGAGAAATAGTATTTGGAGAGTGTATTGATATATTTCTTACCTTTTATGTCGTAGCGGATGGCTTTGTTTAGAAGGAACGATTCAGACAAGTAATTGAGATAATTTGAAATGGTCTTATTTGAGATATTGACATTCTTTACACTTTTGAAGGTGTTTGATAGTTTTGTCGGATTGCATGGCGAGCCAATGGAAGAAGCCATAATGAGCACCAATTCGCGCATTTCGTCTTCATTCTGTACCTTATGCCTCTCTATAATATCAGCCAGATATACTGTTTCAAACAAGTTTTTAAGATATCCTATTTTCTTCTGCTCTGTGTCAAATGACTGGATAAGGGGCAAGCCACCATAGGTGTAATATTCACGCCATGCGTCTTGTTTATCACCAACAATGGCAGAATAGAATTCGGAAAAAGACAGTGGATTCACATGTATCGTTTCGCCTCGGCCTCGGAACTCTGTGGGTATATCTGATGACAGGAAATGAGAGTTACTGCCTGTTACATAGGTGTCAGCATTATCAATATGACGGAAACTGTTCAATACATCCACGAACTCATCCATCAATTGCACTTCATCTATAATGATGTAGTACGGCTGACTATCCTTAATCCTGTCGTGAACATAATGGAGCATTGTATCAGGATTTCGTAGCTCTTTGTTCAAACGGTCTTCAAGATCAATGCGGATGATATGGTCTTTAGCCACTCCATTATCCAATAAATAGTGATAGAACAAAACATTCAGCAGATATGACTTACCACATCTGCGGATTCCGGTAATCACTTTGATAAAGCCGTTTTGCTGGCTATCTATCAACTGCTTAAGATATCTGTCTCTTTTTATCTCTTCCATGCTATTCCTTATTTTTGCCAATATTGGCACTTTTTGGTAATGCAAAGATAGCGGATTTAATTAAGGTCGCCAAACCATCACGACTAAAAAATGCCAGAATTGACATTTTTTAGTCGTGCAAATAGTACGTACACGGAATTTTTGGCAATATTGCCACTTTTTCCGCACAAAGCGTCACGTACAACTCTTGTTAAGTATTATTTCTGCTTTTATCACAAGTATGATAGTTAAACAACCTCAAAGAAACTCCATTTATTTGGCAATATATTAAAAAGCTATTACCTTTGCTATTGCTATGCATTTAGGGCAAGCCATGACCGTGATGGTGCTCTTCCTAATTATTTGAGGAAAGTGAGTTTGCCTAACTTTCGTAGAAGGGTTATTCTATTCCGTGAATCGTTGTGCAAGGGGAGCGCCTGTCGGAAAGCACTTCAAAGGTGATGCCCACTCACCGTATAGGCGGTGGGCATACATAAAAACCGAACTTGAGTTATTTTACATATATTTTTTTTTACAATTCCATTTTTTGTTTTTGTAATGTTCAATCCCTTAATCAAATTTTTATGCCTAACACCATTGGCATCATAAAATACATCAGCATGATTTTCTTTACCAACATTGGAAACCTCATTAATTCCACTTGAAGAAAATTCCTGGATGTCAAAGAAATTCCCCCAAACCTTAGCATCCTCGTATGCTTTGACACAACCAGTTGGCACATAAAGAATGCCATTGGCAAAGACTGAATTGCTAAAACCTTCTCTATAGGTTTCAAATGTTGGAGGTACTGTCGAATTGCATACTATCCGTGATAGATTATCGCATCCATAAAATCCGGATCCTAATATTTTCGTAACACTTGAGGGAATATTGATTTCTTTTAGCTTGTCAAGGTGAGAAAGTTCGTCTAATTCTGTCACAACACATGAAATGTCGATTTGTGTAATTGGAGTATGATTAAATACGGAGAATACAGAGCTATATTTTTTACGAAAATTTCTACCTATATATACATAGTTAAGAGGAGAATCTTCAAACACAGCAGAATCATACCCTCCCGAAGTAGCGTATAATAAAGTATTTGTTCCATCTTCAAAAATAACTGATTTTAAACTAATACATCCATCAAAAGCTCCTTCTTCTAAATATGTCACTGAATCAGGAATCCTTAAAGAACTAATCTTCGAAGCACCTTTAAGCAAATATGCATTCAAGGTTTCAACGTAGGGACCTATTTCTATTTCTGAGGTGTTGGATAAATCACTAAATATAGCATCATCTGTACTAAGGTGTATTGTTCTCCCAATATACAACTTATGAATATGACAGCCTAAAAAATATTTTGGAATGTATTGTGACTCTTTACAAAATTCAAGCACTTCTGTTCCATCTTCAAAATTTACATCTACAAGCTGGCTACAGTAATCAAAGGAATATTCTTCCAAAGTAATGACAGAAGAAGGGATAACGATTTTTGATATGGATGATTTAGAAAAAGCGTATTTACCAATTCTTTTCACATTTCCCCCAATCGTTACATTAGTAACGTCAGAATTGTAAAATGCCCTGTCGCCAATAGACGTCACTTTTAGCTTCTTTCCCCTATACTCTAATTCACTTGGAATTTCTATAGAACCGCTATAAACACCTTCTCCTCCAACAAGTGCTACTGTCAAATCACTTATTGAGGTTATTTTATAGTACAAGCCATCGACCTCTATGTCATAAGAATCTGGCATAATAGGCGTGCTAACATCACTACTTCTATTTGGCTGTACAGTTACGGATTGGCTGTTGTCTACAAACGACGATTGTTTGGCAACGGCTGACGTTGAAATTAACATCAACATCAAAAACAAAATACTGATTTTATTCATCGTGTTAAAATTTAATGATTAGTATCTATATCTGACAATTTGGTGTAATCCTCATCACTATTCCAAAGTTCCATACCATCATTATCTGTATCATAACAGAACAGGCTTTGTTTGTTGACAAAAGAATTGTAAACAAGGATATGTATATCCTTTTGCAACAAGCGGCTTAGACAGTTGTACTCATAACTGTTCAGTATGGAGTCATTAGCATTTATTGTTCTTGAATTTTGGAGGATTATATATTTTAGACTGTTATAGAACGGAAGATATTCCTCACATTCATTTCCATTAAACCTGTTTAAAATTCTATACTCTTGCTCGTGTTCCCACTCCTTCCTTTTGTTGAAGAAAATTGTTTTGATGTAGCCTTTTATGTAGTGCTGGACATCATTATTACAATGAACATTTGTCATTGTGCAAGGGGTTATGTCTGTTCCATAATTTACTGCACCGGACACACATCCATCAGGCAATGAACCAATGATTTCATCTTTGTCAAAAACCAAACAAACGCCATACCCATTGTCTGCATACAATCCCCACATCTGCTGTAAATCAAACCCTCTACGCCCAAAGACAAGTTTGTCCTCTGATAAGCTTATCTGCCTGTAAAGATATATTTCCCTTTCAATATTTTCAAGCACAGAATCCTTTAAATCGGGGAAGTATTCGTTGTAGATTGTCTTAGCATATTCACAGACATCATTCGTGCGTCTCAACATGCTGTATTTTAATTTTTTGTCTCGGATTATGGTCTTAGCTATGTTGAAACTTGTAAAATGATATAGCCATTTATTCTTTCTAAAATAATTTGCATCAACGTTCATGAGACATCAAGGTATCCTCAGCCCCTTAGGAAAATTTTAAATGTTATTGTATAGTTTAATATACAAAAATAAGAAACGTGGAGCCAGTCCTGTCACTCGTTCCACTTGTTAAGGCCTTCGCATTGCCC
>OIXA01003260.1_pt1 | contig 17280 bp, 16 predicted proteins | sample 1587721 | NCBI WGS metagenome assembly OIXA01 (sample SAMEA3888900, study PRJEB22519) | human gut metagenome | biome: human gut; feature: human-associated habitat; material: faeces | place: Denmark | collected 2013 | reverse complement strand
AGACAGCTTATGATGTAATGAACAACTGGGGAGCTAACCACGGTGCTATCTCCTATGGACACATCGGAGCTGACCTGATCACAATGTGTTCAATGCTTCGTATTCCAGTATCTATGCATAACGTACCGGAGAAAGATATCTACCGTCCGGCAGCATGGAATGCATTTGGAATGGATAAAGAAGGCGCTGACTTCAGAGCTTGTAAGAACTACGGACCACTTTACAAATAAGAAGGAGTCCTTTTGTCAGGAAATGTAAAAAGACTGTAAATACAGTTTCGATACAGAGCTAGAACAAAGAATGCGGGGGGTCTGCCTATGCAGGGCCCCCGCTTTAATACCGACTAAAAGAGTATTAAGAAAAGAGGAAGATTATGGAGAAAAAAGTATTAGCATTTGACTTTGGTGCTTCAGGCGGAAGAGCAATGTGCGGAACTTTTGATGGTGACAAGATCAGCATTGAAGAACTTCACCGTTTTTCTAACGATCCGGTTATTTTGAATGGATCAATGTACTGGGATGTACTGAGATTATTTTTTGAAATCAAACAGGGTCTGATCAAAGCAAAGAAATGTGGAAAGATCGAAAGTATCGGTATCGACACATGGGGAGTTGATTTTGGACTGATCGACGAGGAAGGAAGACTTCTTGAAAACCCTGTACATTACCGTGATGCACGTACAGAAGGAATGATCGAAGAAAGTTTCAAACTGATCGATAAAGAGAAATTCTACCAGATCACAGGAAATCAGTTCATGGATCTCAACACAGCATTCCAGCTCCTTTCTCTTGTAAAGACAAGAAAAGAGCTTCTTGAGAAAGCTGACAAGATGATTTTGATGCCAGACCTTTTCAACTACTTCCTTACAGGGGAGAAAAAAGCTGAGTATTCTATCGCTTCTACAACACAGCTTCTTGATGCGAAAAAGGGCGAGTGGTCAGATGAAGTGATCGAAGCACTGGGAATTCCGAAACATATTTTCCCGGAAATCGTACCTACAGGTACAAAGATCGGCACTCTTACAGATGAAATCTGTACAGAGCTTGGTCTGGATAAGATTGATGTTATGGCTGTTGCAGGACATGATACGCAGAGCGCACTTGTATCTGTACCAACATCAGAAGAAGATTTTATCTTCCTGAGTTGTGGAACATGGTCACTGCTTGGAACAGAGCTTGCAGAACCTATTATCAATGAGAAATCTGAGCATTACAACATCACGAATGAAGGTGGATATGGAAGAAAGATTTCCTTCCTTAAGAATATCATTGGATTGTGGTGTATTCAGGAAAGCCGTCGTCAGTGGATCCGTGAAGGAAATGAGTACGGATTTGGCGAGCTTGAGATTATGGCAAAAGAAGCTCCGGCACTTCAGAGTTTTATTGATCCGGATGCACCGGAATTCACACCTGCCGGAGATATTCCGACAAGAATCCGTGAATTCTGCAAGAAGACAGGACAGCCTGTTCCGGAAACAGTCGGAGAAGTTGTTCGTTGCATCAACCAGAGTCTTGCAATGAAATATCGTCATGCGATGGAAGAGATTAAAGAATGTACAGGTAAAGATTATAAGACAGTCTACATGGTAGGCGGTGGAACACAGAGTGCTCTTCTTTGTCAGTTCACAGCAAATGCATGTGGATGCAGAGTAAGTGCAGGTCCGATCGAGGCGACTGTTCTCGGAAATATTGCACTGCAGCTCATGGCTTCCGGAGATATCAAATCTATCGAAGAAGCAAGAGAAATTATCAAACGTTCTCAGGACATCAAGATCTACGAGCCACAGGACAAAGAAGCATGGGACGAAGCATACGAGAGATTTAAGAAAATTTTAGTATAGTGCTTTGAACTAAGGGGGAATGGGTTGCCAGTTGTAATAATTATGGCTGGCAACGTAATAAAAAAGAATTCTTCAGAAACACTTGACTGTCAATCTGCTGTATGATTTAATGGAATAAGCAGTTAAGTTGGGCAAAATGCATAACGGTTCGCTAATTGGCCTGGGAGGAGAAGATTATGGCTGCTACTATTCGCGATATCAAGAAAAGGACAGGATTGTCCCTTGCAACGATATCGAAGTATTTGAATGGCGGTAATGTATTGCCGGAAAATCGTATCTTGATTGAGGAGGCAATCAACGAACTGCATTATGAAGTGAACGAGCTCGCAAGAGGGCTTGTTACCCACAAGACAAAGACGATTGGAGTTCTGGTTTATGATATACAGTGTCTTTTTGTAGGAAGTATGCTGCATTATCTGGGAATGGAACTTCATAAAAAGGGATATGGAATGTTGATCTGTGATTCCTGCAATGACGAGAAGCTACAGAAAGAAAATCTGCAGTTTCTTCTGAGCAGGAAAGTAGATGGAATATTGGTATTTGCTGTAGGTATGCATGGAAAGTTTCTTCATGCTGCGAAAAAAGCAAATGTTCCGGTTGTTCTAGTTGACAGATCATTCCAGGATGAAGAATATGATTGCGTTGAGGTTGATAACCGGACAGCAATCTATCGTGCAACAAATAAATTAATTGAGAACCATCACAAGAAAATAGCTGTGATTGCCTCTAATATTGAATATACCGGAAGGGAACGTGTGAAAGGATATTCTGATGCGATGAACCAGGCAGGACTGGAGATTCCAAAGGAATACTGTAAGCTGGGAAGGCATTCTTTTGAACATGGGTACAGAGGAATGAAAGAACTTTTGGAGCTTGAAGACCGTCCGACCGGTGTGATCTTAGGAAACTATAACACCATGCTTGGTGGAATTATGGCATTGAACGAATCAGGACTCTCCTGTCCGCAAGATGTTTCGCTTATCGGAGTGGATAATCTTCCGATGACCCAGGTGCTGCGCCCTAAATTATGGCTGATTGTCCAGCCAATGGAAACGATGTGCGAGAAGGCTGTAGCTATGCTCCTGGAGCGAGTAAATGGAGAGCGAAACGGTATGCCGGTAAAAATTAGTTTCAGTACCTCTGTAAGAGAGGGAGACTCAATACGAGACCTTGGATAGTGCATAAGCAAAATGCACAGAAAAGCGTGGTTTTTGTTGTGAGAATGGATAAAAATATAGTGAAAACAAACAAAAACGAACCGTTTCGCTCTAAAAACGGTGGGAAATCTTGACAAAATATGAAAACAAGGCTATAATTTATTCATGTATCAAAGGTGTGCGGAAAAATTGAAAACACACTTTGAAAAACAAAAAAATCTTAAAGCTTTGAAAGCGAACCGTTACGCTGAGGTTAAGAGGAATGGGGGTATCGTAAGAGTTAATCGACAATCCAGTCAACACCAGCAAAGTAAAAGATGGGAGGAAGAAAATTGGAAAAAATTAAACAAAATCCTTTTGTAAAAAAGGTAGGATTTAACAGAATTGTTTTGTGCTGTGTCCTTCTTCTGATGTACGGACTCTTCTGTGCACTGACCGGAGGAAGCTTCGCAGGAATGAACCGAATCATGAGCGCACTCAATTATGCTTATTTCCTTGGATTTTTATCACTGGGTGTTACATTTGTAATTGCTACAGGAGAGATCGACTTCTCTATTGGACCGGTTATGTTCTGTTGTGCACTTATCTCAGGTTATACACTGACAACACATGGAATTTCCATGCCGGTTGCAATCCTGATCAGTATCCTTGTAGGATTTGCTTTTGGGCTCTTTAATGGATACCTGGTAGCTTACTGGTCAGTACCTTCATTCATCACTTCAATGGCAAGTATGAATATTGCAAAAGGTCTTGCGTCAGTTTACACAAAGACACAGTCAGTCAGCTGGCCGCAGGCAGCAGATCCGGACAACGGATGGTTCAGAAATCTTGTAAGATATAACGGGTTCCCGGTTGGACTTGCTATTCTTCTGGTAGTTGCAGTTATCTGTGCGATTATCCTGAACAAGACAAGAATCGGACGTTACATCCTTTGCCTTGGTAGTAACAAAGAAGCTGTTAGACTTTCAGGTGTAGATGTTAAGAAATGGGAAATGCTTGCATTCATTATCTGTGGAGTTCTCGTTGGAATGGGCGCTATCTTCTATGTATCTGCATATACAACAGTACAGCCTGGTTATGGAGATCAGTACAACAACGAAGCAATCGCCGGATGTGTAATGGGTGGTACATCCATGGCAGGTGGACTTGCATCCATCAGCGGTACAATCATTGGTGTATTTATCATCGCTCTTCTTCAGGAAGGAATTCTGGCTCTTGGCTTTACAAAAGATTATCAGCTTATCATTACAGGTGTTATTGTTATCGTCGCAGTATTCAGTGACGTACTTGCAAGACGCAGAAAGAACTAATTTCTCTTCTATATTAAGAGATCAGCTTTATGAATGATGAACGAAATGTTTGATTGAAAGAAAGGCAAGGGTAATAAAATGGGCGAAGTTATATTGGAAATGAAAGGGATTGATAAATCTTTCCCAGGTGTTCACGCACTTGACCATGTAGATCTTGAGATCAGAAAAGGCGAAGTTCTTGCTCTTATGGGAGAGAATGGTGCCGGAAAATCAACTCTGATGAAAGTTCTCACAGGTATTTATACAAAAGATTCAGGAACAATTACATATGAAGGTAAAGAAGTTGAGTTCCATAGTGCTCGTGAAGCACAGGACAATGGTGTTATCATCGTACACCAGGAGCTGAACATGCTTGGTCATCTGACAGTTGCTCAGAACATCTTCATCGGAAGAGAGTTCAAGAAGGGTATCAAGATCGATGACAAGAAGATGAACGAAGAAGCACAGAAACTGTTCGACAGAATGAATGTTGATATTGATCCGAGAGAGACAATGTCAAAACTTACAGTAGGTAAGCAGCAGATGTGTGAGATCGCAAAAGCTATTTCACATGATGCAAAGATCATCATCTTTGACGAGCCATCAGCAGCTCTGACAGAGACAGAGATCGAGCAGTTGTTCAAGATCATCCGTGACCTGAAAAGTCAGGGAATGGGAATTGTTTATATCTCCCACCGTATGGATGAGATTAAAGTGATCACAGACCGTGTTACAGTCATGAGAGATGGTACTTATGTTGGAACATTGATCACAAAAGAAAGTACAAAAGACGACATCATCAACATGATGGTTGGACGTGTTATTTACGAAGATCCGAAGGAGAAGAACATGACACCTCCGGGAGCACCGGTAGTTCTTAAAGTTGAACACCTGAACGCTGGTAAGATGGTACAGGATGTAAGCTTCGAACTTCACAAAGGTGAGATCCTTGGATTCTCCGGACTGATGGGAGCTGGACGTACAGAGACAGCCAGAGCACTCTTTGGAGCTGACCCGATCGACAGCGGTGATATTTATATCAACGGTAAGAAGGTTACAATCAAGAGCCCACAGGATGCTGTTAAGTGCGGTATCGGTTATCTGTCAGAGGACAGAAAGAGATATGGTATTGTTGTACAGAAATCAGTTGCTGAGAATACAACAATGGCAACACTTGAAAAATTCATGAGCGGTCCTTTTATCGATAAGAAGAAAGAGAACAAGATTGCTCAGGAATATGTTGAGCAGCTTGCAACAAAGACTCCTGGTACAGATCAGCTGGTAGTTAACCTGTCAGGTGGTAACCAGCAGAAAGTCGTTATTGCAAAATGGCTGACAAGAGACTGTGACATCCTTATCTTCGATGAGCCTACAAGAGGTATCGACGTTGGAGCTAAGAATGAGATTTACAAGCTGATGAATCAGCTGGCAGCAGAAGGAAAAGCCATTATTATGATTTCCTCCGAGATGACAGAGATCCTTCGTATGAGTGACAGAATCGTTGTTATGTGCGAAGGTAAGAAGACAGGTGAGCTGGATATTTCCGAAGCTACACAGGAAAATATCATGAACATGGCTACACGTGAGATTGAGTAGGGAGGGAAAAAGTAATGGCAAATAATACAACAAAGAAGGCCGGCTCTAATAAGTCATTTATTGACAGAATGGGAGGACAGAAATTCATCGTCCTGCTCGTTGTTATTGCACTGTTTATCTTCTTCTGTGCAATGAGCCCGAACTTCAGAAAATATACAACATTTATTAACATTCTGGACTTCTCCTATTATATTGTCCTGATGGCAATTGGAGTAGCCTTTCCACTGATGACAGGTGGTGTTGACCTGTCAATCGGTACTGGACTTGTATGTTATTCACTCGTTGGTGGATATCTGATCGTTCACAAAGGAATGCCTACAATCGTTGGTATCCTTGCAGCAATTATTCTTGGAATGCTGATTGGTGTTCTGAATGGTGTACTGGTAGCAATCATGGACCTGCCGGCATTCCTGGCAACACTTTGTACTTGTATGATTACTCGTGGACTTGGTTCCATTATCGTAGGTGGATTCGGAATCTCATGGCCGGCAGCAGCAGCACCGGGCGGATGGTTCAGAAGTATCTTCAAGATTCAGTCTGGCGGACAGAATATCCCAATCGGTTTCTTATGGGTAATTCTTCTGGTTGTTGTTATGACATTTGTACTGAATCATACAAGAATTGGACGTTATACACTTGCAATCGGAAGTAACAAAGAAGCAACAAGACTTTCCGGAGTTAATGTAAGATTCTATCATATTGCAGCATATGTAATCTGTGGATTCTTCGCAGGACTTGCTTCTATCGCATACTCCGCTATCTTCGCTACAGTTCAGCCAGGAAGTGGTGCTGGATTCGAGCTTGAAGCTATCGGTGGAGCAATCATCGGTGGTGTATCCATGACAGGTGGTGTAGGAAGCATCACAGGAACACTGTTTGGTGTATTCGTTATCTGTCTTCTGAAGACTGGTCTTCCATTCATCGGACTGACAGCTAACTGGCAGCAGATCATTACAGGATTTGTCCTGATCGCAGCCGTACTTGTTGATATTCTTAAGAGAAAAGCAGGAAAAGAGTAATTTTTTCCACTTAAATTTAGAATTTGTGAAAAATCACGAAAAAGCAATAATTAATTGCAAAACCATTGGTAATGTGTTATATTATTAATGTGTGCGGATAGATAGCAGCGGGGAAACATGCTGAAAAAGTGTGAAAAAGAAAGCTGTTACTATAGAAGCTAAACGAAACAGACTGTATAAAGAGTTTTCGGACAAAGAAGCCTGGGCAAACTACTTCTGCAGAGCGATTTAAGAAATGCACGAAAGAGGCTCTGCCAGAGAGGCCCGGCATTAGGGAGAGGAAAACTGGAAGAAAACTCAGACAAGCAGTCACAAATTTATTTTGTCAGGAGGACATAATTATGAAAAAGAAAGTTTTAGCAGTTTTACTTGGTGGATGTATGGTAGTTGGAATGCTCGCAGGATGTGGATCCAAGGCAGATGACACTAAGAAAGCAGATGGCGACACTAAGACAGAAGGATCAGGAGATTCCAAGGGATATCATTTCGAAGTTGTTGTAAAGAGCTTCCAGTCTTCATACTGGCAGGCAGCTGTACAGGGAATCAACCAGGCTTGTGATGAGCTCGGTGTTACAGCTAACACAACAGGACCGAACGCTGAGTCCGATATCGCTGACCAGGTTAACATGCTGAACAACGCAATCAACAAAAATCCAGATGGAATCGCTCTTGCAGCTTGTGACCAGAACTCAGTTCTTGATTCACTGCAGTCAGCACTTGACAAGAAGATTCCGGTTGTATGTTTCGACTCAGGTGTTCCGGACGCTCCAGAAGGATCTGTATACGCAACAGTTGTAACAGACAACGAGCAGGCTGGTGGAATCGCAGCAGAGCATATTTATGAAGCAATCAAAGACAGAATCGGAAACGGACAGGTTCGTGTTGGTGAAGTTAACCAGGATGCAACATCTGCTAACATTTCTGAGCGTGGTATGGGATTCATCAACAAGTTCATCGAGCTTGCTAAAGCTGATGGAAAGACAGTAGCAGTTGTAGGAAATGACTTCTATGTAAACCAGGTAAAAGACAATGGCGATCAGGCATCTGCTGACGTAGTTCTCGAAGTTGCAGTTCCGGCACAGACAACAGTTGAGCTGTGTGCTACAGAGGCTTCTAACATCATGAACAAAGACGATACAATCGCTATGTTCGGATCAAACCAGGTATCTGCAGAGGGTGTTCTCACAGCTAACCAGAACCTGAACAAACTTGGAACAGATGATGATAAGATCGTTGCAGCTGGATTCGATGCTGGATCAGTTATCAAAGCCGCTGTTAAAGATGGTACATTACTTGGTGCTGTTACACAGTCTCCTCTGATGCAGGGTAAAATCTCCATCGAGACTCTTGCTAAGATCTGTGATGGTGAGTCTGTAGAAGACGTTACAACAGATGGTTACTGGTATGATTCTACAAACATGGATGATGAGGATATCTCTCCAAACCTGTATGACTAATTCATATCTGTAAAGAGAAGCTGAATTATTAAAGTGAAAAGAAAGGAATCGGGAAATTCCCGGTTCCTTTTTTAAAATAATATGTTATTATATCAAGGAGGAAGATAATATGTTAAAAGGAATTCCAAAAATTTTATCACCAGAACTGTTGAAAGTACTTGCTGAGATGGGACACAGTGACAGACTGGTTATCTCTGATGGAAACTTCCCGGCTGAATCAATGGGAAAAGACGCGATTGTAATCCGTTGCGACGGACACGGAGTGCCGGAGATTCTTGATGCGATTCTTCAGGTGTTCCCTCTGGACAGCTATGTGGAGCATCCGGTAAATCTTATGGAAGTTATGCCTGGAGATACTGTGGAGACACCAATCTGGGATACATATAAAGAGATTATCCGTAAATATGATGACAGAGGTGATGCTGTTGTTGGAAACATTGAGCGTTTTGCATTCTATGATGAAGCTAAGACAGCTTATGCGATCATTGCAACAGGTGAATCAGCACTTTATGCGAATGTAATGCTTCAGAAGGGTGTTGTAACAGACTAGTCACATTTTTTAACGTAATGGAGGAACAATATGCTTGATCATGTAGAAAAAATATTTGCAGATATGAAGCCGATGATGAAAAAGTTGAAGAAGGCTTCTTATAAAGTAAATATGGAGGCTTTTATAGAGAATCATGGACATTATTTCCGTGAGATGACAGAATATACGGAGAATGCTTCTGATAAAGAGACGGCAGCCAAAGAGCTTGCAGTAGACTTTACAGATAAGGTTTATGATGCATATGTTTCTCCGAAAAAAGGAAAAATAGACAGTGCAATTCAGACAGATCTGAATTTCTTTATGATCTATTATGTATTTCCGGCAATTCTTTTGACAGAGCATGACGATGCGAAACTGATCGCAGACCATCTCTGCAGCAGATGGGGAGAAAAGTTTAAGAACAGTAAGATTCAGTATACAGATTATGATTCCCTATATGTTTCATTCCGTGAGAAGATATTTGGAATCTTTTAATACTTGCAAATCAACCTTACTTGTGATAGAATAATTAAGATTTATGTAATGGCATGAGAAGATTTTAGAAGCTATATTTTTATGGTTTAATAAGTGTGCTGTTACGTTAGTGTGTAGGAGGTCATAGAAGATGGACATTTTGAAGATTGTTTTATACATTATCTTTGTTATAGACTGTATCGCATTATCAGCGATTATTCTTTTGCAGGAAGGAAAGTCAGCCGGATTGGGAACAATTGGCGGTATGGCGGATACTTATTGGGGACAGAACAAGGGACGTTCTATGGAAGGTGCACTTGTAAAGTCTACAAAGTTTCTTGCTATCCTTTTCCTGGTGCTTGCAGTAGTACTGAACCTTAAGGTTTTTAATTAATAACAGATGATGAAGTAAGTATAAGACATTCTATAATAAGACTATAGAATGTCTTTTTTTACTTTAAGTAGTGATGAAAGGTTACTGTTCACTCCCGTGTCAATCACTCCGCTGATTGATTTAAAATGGCGAGATGCGTTGCTGGTCGCACATCGTGTGAACAGTAACGATGAAAGGAAACGGAATGGATCAGACATTTGAAAAGAGAAAAAAAGTGATTTATGACTTTATTTGTGATGATTTTTATATCCCAATGAAAGTCAAAGAGATTGCGACGGTTCTTCAGGTATCGAAAGAACAGAGAAGAGAGCTTCAGGAAGTGTTGGATGCGCTCGTTGAAGAAGGAAAGATTACACTTTCTAAAAGAGGGAAATACAGTAAAGGGCAGACGAAGCGTATCATAGGAACCTTCCAGGCGAATATCCGTGGATTTGGATTTGTTATGGTAGAGGGTGAAGATGAGGATATCTTTATTCCTGGAGAGAATGTGAACGGTGCATTCCAGGGAGATGAAGTGGAATGTATTATTACAGGTGCGCCGGGCGGCAAGAGAAAAGAAGGAAAAATCGTAAGAATCGTGTCGCATCAGGTGAAGAAGATTGTCGGATTGTATGAGAAGAGTAAGAGTTTTGGATTTGTACGTCCGGATAATCAGAGATATCTGAAAGATATTTATATTCCGGCCGGAAAAGAGATGGGTGCCATGGACGGTCATAAGGTTGTGGTAGAACTGACATCTTATGGACAGGAACATGCTAAGCCGGAAGGAAAGATTGTTGAGATCATCGGTCATGTGAATGATCCGGGAGCAGATATTTTATCTATTGTAAAGGATTATGATCTTCCTACAGAATTTCCGGAGAAGGTATTGAATCAGGCGGTTCGTGTTGGAAAAGATGTATCAGAAGCAGATTGTGCAGGAAGATTGGATTTACGTGACTGGCAGATGGTTACGATCGACGGTGAAGATGCGAAGGATCTGGATGATGCGGTTTCTCTGACAATGAAGGATGAGAATTATCAGCTGGGAGTTCATATTGCGGATGTTACCAATTATGTACAGGAGAAAAGTGCTCTGGATCGAGAAGCACTGAAGCGTGGGACGAGTGTTTATCTTGCTGACCGTGTCATACCGATGCTGCCGCATGTGTTGTCAAATGGCATCTGTTCTCTGAATGCAGGGGAAGACCGTCTGGCATTATCCTGTATTATGACAGTGTCTCCAAAGGGCGAGGTAATCGATCATCAGATCGCGGAGACTGTGATCCGGGTAGACAAGCGTATGAGTTATACAGGTGTATCTAAGGTGCTGGCAGAAGAACCGGAAGCACTGGAAGAAGATAAGGATTTTGTTCCGATGATTCAGAAGATGCAGGAACTTTCAACGATTCTCAGAGAACGACGTGGCAAGAGAGGTTCGATTGATTTTGATTTTCCAGAGACAAAGATTGAATTGGATGAGAAGGGGAAACCAATTAATATCAAACCTTATGAGAGAAACAGTGCAACGAAGATCATCGAAGATTTTATGCTTCTTGCTAATGAGACAGTGGCAGAAGAATATTTTTGGAGAGAGGTTCCATTTCTCTACAGAACGCATGAAGTTCCAGATGAAGAGAAGATAAAGAAACTGAGTACATTTATCAATAATTTCGGTTATCATATTCATGTGCATGATGAAGTAAAGCCAAAGGAGATTCAGAAACTTCTTAGTCAGGTGGAAGGAACCCCGGAAGAAGCTCTGATCAGCAGACTTACATTACGTTCCATGTGCCAGGCAAAATATACAACAGAGAATACAGGACATTTTGGACTGGCAGCGAAGTATTATACACATTTCACTTCTCCGATCCGCCGTTATCCGGATCTTCAGATTCACAGAATTATCAAGGAGAATCTGCGCGGACGACTGAATGAGAATCGTATAGAACATTATGACAAGATCCTCCCGGAAGTAGCGAAGCAGTGTAGTGACAGAGAACGACTGGCAGAAGAGACAGAACGTGAAGTTGTGAAGATGAAAAAAGCAGAGTATATGCGCATGCATATTGGAGAAGAGTACGAAGGTGTCATTTCCGGTGTTACAAAATGGGGAATCTATGTAGAACTTCCGAATACAGTGGAAGGTCTTGTTCATGTTGTGGATCTGCGGGACGATCATTATAATTTTATAGAGCAGACATATGAAATGGTCGGAGAGCATACAGGAAAGACATATAAACTTGGTGAAAAGGTGCGTGTCCGCGTAAGTGATGCAGATAAGCTGCTCCGAACGATTAATTTCGAGCTGGCATAATACTTGCAGGAGTGCGGTTAAAATAGATGAGTTAGAGGTTGAAATCAGATGGCAAAGACAGAGAAAAAACTTATTGCGAATAATAAAAAAGCATATCATGATTATTTTATTCTTGAGAAATACGAAGCAGGACTTGTGCTGCATGGCACAGAAGTAAAGTCTCTTCGTATGGGAAAGTGTAGTATCAAAGAAGCATTTATCCGTGTGGAAGACGGGGAGATGTATATCTATGGTATGCATATCAGTCCTTATGAGAAGGGGAATATCTTTAACAAAGATCCGCTTCGTGTGAGAAAGCTGCTTCTTCATAAGAAGGAGATACTGAAAATATTTGGTAAGATGAAAGAACAGGGAATTACAGTTGTTCCGCTGCAGGTTTATTTCAGCGGAAGTCTTGTAAAGATTGAGATTGGACTTGCCAAAGGTAAGAAATTATATGACAAGCGTGAGACGATCGCAAAGAAAGATCAGAAGCGTGAAGCACAGAGAGAATTCAAAGCGTTCAATCGATAAAGGATTGAGGCAGGAGCGAATAGAAAAAGCAATTGGATCAGAAACCAATTGCTTTTTTTACTTCATTGATATCGCCAGTAAATACAAGTCCACCCATTCCGGCTTCTTTTGCTGCATTGATGTTTGGCTCAAGATCATCAATAAAGAAACATTCTTCTGCCTTTAAATCAAATTTCCTGAGAAAATGACTGTAGATTTCAGGAGACGGCTTTGCAAGTTTGATCGGTCCGGAAAATAAGATTCCGTCAAACTGAGAAAGAAGTTCACTTCCTTTATAGTATTCTGCAAAATAGGTTGGAGCATTAGACAGCAGATAGATTGGTATATTGCGCTCTTTTAATTCATGGATAAATGTAATGGTATCCGGAAGTAAAGTAGTGCAGCGTGGCCATTCTTTTGCAAACCGGCGGATGCAGTCCTTCAAATGTTCCGGAACCTGATCGATGACTTCATTTATGTAACTATCATAATCAAGTGTGCCGGCGTCAAGTTCTGCCCAGCGTTTATAAACGATTTCGGATAAATAATCCAGTTCTTCTTCATATGGACAGAATTCTGAGAGGATCGCTTTTCCATCAAAACGTCCGATGACATTTCCAAAGTCAAAAACAATATTCTTGTATTTCATGACAAATTCCCTTTCTATAGATGCTTATTTTATTATACTGCGCAGAAAAGACAGATTCAAATAAAATATGCATTGCTGTTCACACGGGAGTGAACAGTAACATCGTGCGAACAGTAACTAATAGACAAAAAGAGAAAATCTGTCTAAAAATTATCTTGACATCTATTTTATTTATGATATACTTTGAGAGTCAAAGTATTTAAAGGTCAAAACAATTATGGTTCAGATCTGGAAAGAATCATACTGTGAAGAGTGACAATTATTTTGACAGAGTTGGAGAAGAGATATGATAGGAAGAATATGCGGGACAGGATCGTACATACCGTCCCATCGAATGGACAACGTGGAATTGTCCTCTCTGGTTGACACAAGTGATGAATGGATCCGGGAACGCACAGGAATTCAAAGCCGACATCTCGCAAAACAGGAGACGGTATCTTTTATGGCTGCAAAAGCAGCAGAAGAAGCTCTTGCAGACAGTGGGCTGAAAGCAGAAGAGATTGACCTGATCCTTGTAGCGACGTCTTCTTCAGAAACAGTATTTCCGAATACTTCCTGTGAAGTGCAGAAAGCAATCGGTGCAGTTCATGCATGGGGATACGATCTGAATGCAGCCTGTTCGGGATTTATTCTCGCATTGAATACGGCGCAGTCTTATATCCGTTCGGGTCTTGTTAAGACTGCACTGGTGATCGGTGCAGAGAAGATGAGCAGAATTGTAGACTGGAAAGACCGTGGAACTTGCATTTTATTCGGAGACGGTGCAGGTGCAGTGGTTCTCCGGGGAGAAGAAAGTGAAAGCGCAGAAGCAGTCTACACGGCCATGGCACATTCGGCAGGAGACAAGGGAGAGGCATTGACCTTACAATATGGAACAGAAGAAACGCCGGTAATTCGGATGGATGGACAGGCAGTTTTTAAGTTCGCTGTGAGAAAAGTACCGGAAATCATCGAAGAAATGTTGAAAAAAGCAGATGTTTCAAGAGAAGATGTGGATTACTTTGTTTTGCATCAGGCAAACAGAAGAATCATTGAAGCGGCTGCAAAGAGGGTTGGCGTAGAAATTGAGAAGTTCCCAATGAATCTTGGTGAATATGCGAATACGTCGGCGGCGTCAGTTCCAATCCTTTTAAATGAAATGAATCGGGATGGAAAGCTGAAAAGAGGTCAGAAAATTATACTTGCCGGATTCGGGGCAGGACTTACATGGGCAGGATGCCTGATGGAATGGTAAATTCAAGAAAGGAAAACAAAATCATGTTAGAAAAAGTAAAAGAAATCGTAGCAGAGTCATTAAACGTAGAGGAAAGCACATTAAGTGAGACAACATCTTTCAAAGAGGATCTTGGAGCAGATTCCCTGGATCTTTTTGAGATGGTAATGGCACTGGAGGAAGAGTTTGAGGTAGAGATTCCTACTGAAGATCTTGAGAATATTAAGACCATCGGTGATGTGGAAAGCTATCTTCAGAGTCGCCAGTAATTTGAAAATTTTGTATTCAGACTTTGGCAGTATACAGAAATAATCAGCCGGAATGTCAGGAAATATAAGTTATTTAAAGGATGATTCCGGCATGTATTTGCCATAGGTGGGCATGGTATAACGGAATTACAGAATGGAGAATTTCATGAAAACAGAAGTTACGGAATTACTTGGAATTGAATACCCGATCATTCAGGGCGGCATGGCCTGGGTGGCAGAATATCATCTGGCAGCAGCTGTTTCAGCAGCTGGCGGGCTGGGGCTGATTGGAGCCGCAAGCGCTCCTGCAGACTGGGTTCGTCAGCAGGTACGGGAGGTGAAAAAACTGACCGATAAACCTTTTGGTGTGAATATTATGCTGATGAGTCCATACGCAGATGAGATTGCACAGGTAATTGTGGAAGAAAAAGTTCCAGTGGTTACAACCGGTGCAGGAAACCCTGAGAAATACATGAAAATGTGGAAGGAAGCAGGAGTAAAGATCATTCCGGTTATTGCTTCTGTGGCTCACGCAAAGAGAATGGAGCGATGCGGAGCGGATGCCGTAGTGGCAGAAGGATGTGAATCCGGCGGCCATATCGGTGAGACAACCACAATGGTTCTGGTGCCTCAGGTCGTAGATGCAGTGAACATTCCGGTTATTGCAGCTGGTGGAATCGCAGACGGAAGAGGGATTGCAGCAGCCTTCATGCTTGGTGCAAAAGCCGTTCAGATGGGAACTCATTTTGTGGCAACCACAGAGTGCTGGGCACATCAGAATTACAAAGATATGATACTGAAAGCAAAGGACATTGATACAAAGGTAACCGGTCGTTCCACCGGTCATCCGGTACGTGCTCTCCGCAATCAGATGACAAAAGAATACTTGAAAAAAGAGGCAGAAGGAGTTCCGTTTGAGGAACTGGAGCAGATGACGCTTGGCAGCCTGCGCCGTGCTGTTGTAGACGGAGATGTGAAAATGGGAAGCGTTATGGCTGGTCAGAGTGCAGGACTTGTGAAGGAGCAGATGAGCTGTCAGGAACTGATCAGAAAGTTGGTAAAAGAGACGGATGCGTTGTTGAAAGGAACTGGAATTTATGAGTAAGATCGCATTTCTTTTCCCTGGACAGGGAGCACAGAAGGCTGGAATGGGACAGGATTTTTATGAAAAGTATCCCTCTGCCAGACAGGTTTTTGACCAGGCAAGTCAATGGCTTTCTCTGGATATGAAAGCTCTTTGCTTTGAAAAAAATGACAGATTAAACCTTACGGAATATACGCAGGCAGCACTGGTAACCACCTGTCTTGCAATGGAAAAAGTGGTGGAGGAGTGTGGGCTTCATCCGGATATAACTGCCGGATTAAGCCTTGGAGAGTACTGTGCCATCGCTGTTTCAGGTGGAATGAGTGTGAAAGATGCCATAGTAACTGTGCGAAAAAGAGGAATCCTTATGGAACACGCAGTGCCGGCAGGAGAAGGCTCTATGGCAGCTGTTATAGGTCTTGATGCAGATAAGATCCAGAACGCAATTGCAGGAACAAAGGCTGAAATTGCCAATTATAACTGCCCTGGACAGATTGTTATCACAGGACCAAAACCTGCTGTAGAAGAAGCTTCTGTGAAGCTGAAAGAAGCCGGTGCAAGACGTGTACTTTCCCTTGCAGTAAGTGGCCCTTTTCATTCCTCTTTGCTTCAAAATGCAGGAAAAGAACTGGAAAAAGAACTGTCAAAAGTAGAGCTTTCCAGTCTGAAGATTCCTTATGTGACCAATGTGACCGCCCAGTATGTGACAGACATCAGCGAGACAAAAAATCTTCTTGCAAGGCAGATTTCTTCCTCTGTTCTCTGGCAGCAGAGTGTGGAAAAGATGATTCAGGAGGGTGTGGATACTTTCGTAGAAATTGGTCCCGGAAAGACTTTGGCTGGTTTTATGAAGAAAATAGCGCCGGAAATGAAGACCTATAATATTCAGAATGTGGAAGATCTTGAACAGATTTCAGATCTTATACACAGTAGAAAATAAGATCAAAAACAGTTAATTAAAACAATACAGGTATTATCAGAAGCAGCCGATACGGAGAAATTCAGAAGTGGTTAACAAAGGAAAAGTTAATGTTTGTCGTGCTGGAAAAATATGATATTCACCTGACTTTACAGGAGTAAAACAAGGAATGAATGCAGAAAAAAAGATTGCAGTTGTAACAGGTGCTTCCCGTGGAATCGGAAGAGCGATTGCTCTTGAGCTTGCTGCTAAGGGAGCATTTGTAGTTATAAATTATAATGGTTCAAAAGAAAAAGCGGAGGCAGTGAAAGCTGAGATTATTGCTGCCAGAGGTGCGGCTGAAACCAGTCAGTGCAACGTATCTGACTTTGATGCCTGCGGTGCTTTTATTAAAGAAACAGTAAAAAAATATGGACAGATAGATATCTTGGTGAATAACGCAGGAATTACAAAAGACGGGCTTCTGATGGCAATGAGTGAGGATGATTTCTGCAGGGTTATAGATACAAATCTTAAAGGAACTTTTAACTGCATTCATCATGTGGCCAGACAGATGTTGAAGCAGAAAAGCGGACGCATTGTAAATATGGCATCCATTGTTGGCCTCGGCGGAAACCCCGGACA
>OIXA01003255.1_pt1 | contig 17292 bp, 18 predicted proteins | sample 1587721 | NCBI WGS metagenome assembly OIXA01 (sample SAMEA3888900, study PRJEB22519) | human gut metagenome | biome: human gut; feature: human-associated habitat; material: faeces | place: Denmark | collected 2013 | reverse complement strand
CTCGTGGCTACTTCTTCGAGAGCTTCAGCGAGCGAGAGTTTGAAGAAAAGGTTGCCCCAATCCTGGGACACAGTGTTCACTTCTGCCAAGACAACGAGTCTATGAGTAGTTACGGCGTAATGCGTGGCTTGCACTTCCAGCGTCCACCTTATACTCAGAGTAAGTTGGTGCGTTGCGTAAAGGGTAGAGTTCTTGATGTTGCAGTTGATATTCGTAAAGGCTCCCCTACTTACGGCAAGCATGTGGCTGTAGAACTGACAGAAGATAATCATCGCCAGTTCTTCATTCCAAAGGGTTTTGCTCATGGTTTCGCCGTTCTCTCAGAAACAGCAGTCTTCCAATACAAGTGTGATAACTTCTATCATCCAGAGGCAGATGGAGGTATTTCTATCCTCGATGATACCCTCGGTATTGATTGGAAGATTCCTACAGAGCATGCCAATCTCTCTGAGAAAGATACAAAACATGCTATGCTGAAAGACTTTGATAGTCCATTCGATATCGATGTAGATTTATACAAGTAAACAAGATACTAATCATTTAACATTAAGACAATGAAGGGAATAGTATTAGCAGGTGGTAGTGGTACACGCTTGTACCCCATCACCAAAGGTATCAGCAAACAGCTGATTCCTATTTTCGACAAACCGATGATTTATTATCCTATCTCAGTGTTGATGCTTGCTGGCATCCGTGAGATATTGATAATCAGTACACCATACGATTTGCCAGGCTTCAAGCGTCTGCTTGGTGATGGTAGCGACTTTGGGGTGAAGTTCGAGTATGCCGAGCAACCATCACCCGATGGTCTCGCACAGGCATTCACTATAGGTGCAGACTTTATTGGTGATGATGCTGCATGCCTCGTACTTGGAGATAACATCTTCCAAGGTGCTGGTTTGACAAATATGCTCGTAGAGGCAGTACGCACGGCCGAGGAAGACAAGAAAGCTACGGTATTTGGATATTGGGTAAGCGATCCCGAAAGATATGGAGTGGCAGAGTTTGATGCAGACGGCAATTGCCTAAGTATAGAAGAGAAGCCTAAGCATCCTAAGAGCAATTATGCTGTAGTAGGATTATATTTCTATCCCAACAAGGTGGTAGATGTGGCAAAGACCATCAAGCCCTCTGCGAGAGGTGAATATGAGATAACTACTGTTAATCAGCGATTCCTTGAGGATGGAGAGTTGAAGGTGCAGACCTTAGGCCGTGGCTTCGCATGGCTCGACACTGGTACTCATGATTCTCTTTCCGAGGCATCTACATATATAGAGGTATTGGAGAAGCGTCAGGGCTTAAAGGTAGCATGTCTTGAAGGCATTGCCTTCCGCAAAGGATGGATTACAGCCGACAAGATGCGCGAACTTGCCAAGCCGATGCTTAAGAACCAGTATGGACAGTATCTGCTTCAAGTAGTAGAAGAAGTGGAAAGGACAGGAAAAGCTAATTTGTAGTAAAAACTCAAAGCATATGAATAAAAGAAATATAGTTATCACTGGCGGTGCCGGATTTATTGGCTCGCATGTCGTTCGCCTCTTCGTGAACAAGTATCCCAACTATCGCATCATCAACCTCGACAAGTTGACGTATGCAGGTAATCTTGCCAACCTCAAGGACATCGAGGACAAACCCAATTATAAGTTTGTCAAGATGGACATCTGCGACTTCGACGCTTTCTATCAGCTGATGCAGGACGAGCAGGTAGACGGTATCATCCATCTGGCTGCCGAAAGCCACGTGGACCGTTCCATCAAAGATCCCTTCACCTTTGCCCGCACCAACGTGATGGGTACCCTCTCGCTGCTCCAGGCTGCCAAACTCTACTGGGAGTCGCTGCCCGAGAAATATGAGGGCAAACGCTTCTATCATATCTCAACCGACGAGGTGTATGGAGCACTGTCGATGACTCATCCCGAGGGTATCGAGCCTCCATTCACCACCAAGGCATCGTCATCACAGCATCATGAGGCCTACGGCGAGGACTTCTTCTTAGAGTCTACAAAGTATAATCCTCATTCTCCATATTCGGCATCAAAGGCAGGTTCAGACCACTTCGTGCGTGCCTTCCACGACACATACGGAATGCCTACGATTGTCACCAACTGCTCAAACAACTACGGTCCGTATCAGTTCCCCGAGAAGCTCATCCCGTTGTTCATCAACAACATCCGCAACCGCAAACCGCTACCGGTGTATGGCAAGGGTGAGAACGTGCGCGACTGGTTGTATGTAGTGGATCATGCTCGCGCCATCGACCTCATATTCCATGAGGGCAAGGTGGCTGAGACATACAATATCGGCGGATTCAACGAGTGGAAGAATATCGACATCATCAAGGTGGTTATCAACACCGTCGATCGTCTGCTCGGACGCAAGGAGGGTGAGGACATGGATCTCATCACATACGTAACCGACCGACTTGGACATGACGCCCGCTATGCCATCGACTCAACAAAGTTGCAAAGAGAACTCGGTTGGGAGCCAAGTCTCCAGTTTGAGGAGGGTATCGAGAAGACCGTGAAGTGGTATCTCGAGAATCAGGAGTGGCTCGACAATGTGACGAGCGGCGATTATCAGAAGTATTACGAGAAGATGTATGAATCTCGATAATACTATTTGTAGAATATAAATTGACATATAAAATGTCAACAGATAACAAATCATCATATAGGAGTATATTTAAAGCTACATCTTTATTTGGTGGAGTGCAGGTATATCAGATACTGATACAAATTATAAAATCGAAATTTGTAGCAGTTCTCTTAGGTCCTGCTGGAGTCGGAATAATGGGATTGTACCAAAGCGGATTGCAACTTATTCAGCAAATCTCAAGCATGGGATTGGCTTCAAGCGCAGTTCGTGATGTATCAGAGGCAAATGGAACAAATGATATTCAGAGGATAGCCAAAACCATTACCGTTGTTCGCAAGCTCGTATGGTTTACAGGTCTGCTAGGACTTGTTTTGGTTGCATTGTTTTCTCCATTGCTTAGCAAGGCATCCTTCGGAAACTATGATTACACCATTCCGTTCATAATCCTTTCGGTTACACTTTTAATTGATCAAATAAGTTCAGGTCAAAGAGTAATATTGCAAGGTCTAAGACGACTCAAAGATCTTGCCAAATGTTCTGCGTTTGGCGTCACCTTCGGTCTTTTTACTTCAGTTCCATTATATTATTGGTTGGGCATAGATGGAATAGTGCCTACACTGATTCTCAGCAGTATATGCTCTTTAGTATTAAGTTGGATATATTCACGAAAGATAAAGATAGAAAAGGTTCAGATCACCCCAAAACAAACATTTGAGCAAGGCAAGTTAATGCTTGTAATGGGATTGTCGATGAGCTTTAGCGGAATCCTGACAACAGGAGTTGCGTATGCAATTCGTGGATATATCCAAGCAAACGGAGGTGTAGAACAAGTAGGTCTTTATCAGGCAGGATTCATCATAATGACAACCTATGTAGGCATGATAATGAATGCCATTGCTACAGACTATTATCCACGTTTGGCAGCTATCAACAAAGACAATTCAAAATGTAGGGAAACAGTAAGCCAACAAGGCGAAGTTGGAATTATGATACTCGCTCCAATGTTGACATTCTGTTTGGTTTTCATGCCATTTGTGCTTAAGATTCTTTATAGTGACCGTTTCTTGGCTGCCAATGAATTCATATCTTGGGCTTGCTTGGGTATGATTCTGAAATTTGGATCATGGGTCATCAGTTTCCTGTTTGTAGCTAAGGCAGAATCTAAATTGTTTATCAAAGTAGAGTTATCTGCAAATCTCTATTACCTGATTTTTAGTATCATAGGATATAGGATGTTAGGTCTTACTGGCTTGGGAATAGCATTCATGATGGAATATGTGGTGTATTATATTCAATGCTACATTATTGTAAGAAAACGTTATGATTTCAGATTCTCAAATAGTTTCATTAAGAGCTATGCCATTCAGTTATTGCTTGTAATAACATGCCTTGTAATTGTTTTAGTCTTTAATGGTTGGCTGAAATATGTTTTAGGAGGTATTATTATAGCTATAAGTAGCATACTTGGCATTAAAGGCTTAAATGAGAAAATGGATTTAGTATCGATTATGAAACAACGTATTAAGAAATAAACTTATGACAATTGAAGATGTTAAATTAATAGAACTCCCAAAGTTCACAGACCCTCGCGGTAATCTCTCGTTTGTGGAGCAGAACAACCACATCCCCTTTGAGATTATGCGAACATATTGGATTTATGATGTGCCCGGAGGAGAGAGCCGAGGCGGTCATGCCTATCTGACAACAGATGAGTTCATTGTCGCTATATCAGGAGGATTTGATGTTACTGTAGATGATGGCACAGAGAAAAAGGTCTTTACGCTCAACCGTTCCTACTATGGATTATACATCCCCAAGGGATTATGGCGTACTATGGACAATTTCTCCACCAATTCTCTTGCTCTTGAATTTGCTAATACCAAATATAATCGTAAGGATTATATTGAGGATTATGATATTTATGTTAAAATGAAGAAAGATGGAAAAATTTAATGTATTCGATTGTTCTATTATAGAACTCGATAAACATCATTCTGACCGTAAGGGCAATCTTACAGTAGTGCAGAATGGAGACACCCTGCCTTTCAATGTTAGGCGCGTTTATTATCTGTATGACGTGCCTGGAGGTGAAGAACGAGGAGCCCATGCTCATAAAGAGCTCAGTCAATTAATAATCGCTGCATCCGGTAGTTTTACTATCACATTGGATGATGGCAAATGCAAAAGGTCTTTCTTTCTCAATCGTCCATATCAGGGATTATATGTCAAACCCGGAATATGGCGCGAATTGACCGACTTCTCATCAGGTGCTGTATGCATGGTATTAGCATCAGATGTATATAATAAAGAAGATTATATCCGAGATTATGAAGAATTTAAAAAATATATAGGTGAATTATGATACATCCATTAGCTGATTGTATGTGTAAGAACATACCTGAATCAACAAATATCTGGCAATTCTGTGTTGTTTTCCCTGATGCAACAATAGGACATAACAGCAATATTTGTTCTCACTGTTTAATTGAGAATGAGGCAATTGTCGGAAACAATTGTACCATAAAATGCGGAGTTCAACTATGGGATGGAATCATCCTAGAGGACAATGTATTTATTGGTGCAAATGTTACTTTTACAAATGACCGCTATCCTCGTTCAAAAAACGAAGATTGGGTGTTATTGAAGACAATTGTCCATAAAGGAGCAACCATCGGTGCAGGCTCAACTATTCTCCCAGGAATTGAAATAGGTGAAAATGCAATGGTAGGAGCTGGCTCAGTTGTCACCAAGAGCGTACCAGCAGGAGAGGTATGGGCTGGTAATCCAGCTAAGCCAATGCCAAATTACAAGAATAAACATCAAATACCTGATTTTAAGCAAAATAGCTCGTTGGTGGTGGGGGGTAATTCCTTAAACCTTGAAAGGAGGGCTTGCGCATGAAAACATTGTTATTATTAACCTGTGGCACAAATGCTTGTTTTCATATTGCAAGAGTAATAAAAGAAAAATATTCTGATAGAATACGTATTGTTGGTGCCGATATAAATCCTAGGTGGTTGATACCAACATCTCCATATCTTGACGCATATCATCATTGTCCTTATTCCAATGATATCAATTATTATTCTTCTATTATAGAAATATGTAGTAAGGAAAAAGTTGATTATCTATTGCCATCTTTCGATCTTGATCAAAAATTGTTCTACAAAGAAAATACAGATTTGATTAAGCTAGGGGTTTATTCATTTGGGATTTCAGAAAGCCTACTGAAGATATATGAATCTAAGGTTGAGATGAATCTCTATCTAAAAAGTATTGGATTACCCTCGCCGAAGATGTTTTCTTCTAATGAAGTAAAAAGAGGGGAAAAGTATTTTGTAAAGCCTATGAATGGAGTAGGTTCAGTAGGAGCAAGAGTGGCAACTGGTGATGAAATTTTGGCTCATCAAGATAAGAATCTCATAATACAAGAGATTTGTTCAGAACCAGAAATAACTCTTGAATGCTTTAATTATGCAGGAAAAGTTTATTCTATAGCACGTCAAAGAATAGCGAGCAAGGCCGGCGTATGTACAAAAACAAAGTTATATAAGGATTGCTTTTTAAATAATATTGCTCAAAAATTTGCAGACTCAATAGAATTGCCATACATTTTCAATTTGCAGTTTATGAAAAACAATAATGGAGATATGGTTATTACTGACGTAAATCTAAGAACTGCGGGTGGAATGTCTATGTCCTATGCAGCAGGATGGGATGAAACCTCTTCATTAGCAAAAATTATGCTTGGAGAGAAAGATGTTGTAAGTTCTGTTGATTTAAACATTCCGGAACAATATGTTGTTCGTGCTTATTCTGATATAGTAACCAAGAGGATACGACAAAAAATAGGATTTGATTTTGATGGAACTCTCCTTGACAGCCGTAAAAGACATGAAATATTAATGCAAGACATTTTGAATGAAAGAAATATCAATGTTTCTGCGGATGATCTTATTCAATACAAATCATATGGCTATAACAATATTCAATGGCTAAAGTCTAAGAATATTGAAGATAATCTAGCAAAGGAAATAAATATTGACTGGATTTCAAGGATTGAGGCTGCAGAGTATCTAAAATTCGACCATTTGTATCTTGGTATAAAAGATATGTTGGAAAGACTGTCTGCTGAAAATAATCTATATCTTGTAACAGCAAGAAATAACAAAGCAAACTTATTCAATCAATTAAAAGAGCTTGATATAATTCAATATTTTGAAGATATTTGTGTTGTTCCTTCTTGCAAAGAATCAATGAAATTTAAGGCAGACTATTTGAAAGAACATAGTATAAATACATTCTGGGGTGATACAGAGGTTGATAAGCAGGCTGCAGACACGGCGGGCTGTAATTTTCATTTATGCCTTAATGGTTTTAGAAATCAATCTTTTTGGGATCGGTTTTACCAAGAAAAAAATAATGCATAGAAGCTGGTAAAATCATGCCTGACATGAAGGTAATGATCTCAGAATTTTGCATAGGATTAAGTTGGGGCGGAACAATTTTGAAATTTAAATAGATTTATTTTATTTTTCTTATGAATAATATTCCTTTTTTGTCCTTAAAGGACGTGACAGCTCTTCACGGAGCTGAAATCAACGAGGCAGTGTCTCGAGTAGTTAATGGTGGCTGGTATCTCCAAGGCAAGGAGAACGAGCAGTTTGAGAAACATTATTCTGAGTTTATCGGAACAAAGCACACAATTGGCTGTGCAAATGGCTTAGATGCCCTGATATGGATTTTCAGGGCTTATATTGAAATGGGTGTTATGAGTCCAGGTGATGAGGTGATTGTACCTGCTAACACATATATCGCCACAATCTTGGCTATCACAGAAAATGGCCTCGTTCCTGTATTAATTGAGCCGAAGCCTAATACATTGGAGATAGATGACGAACTCATCGAAGCCAGGATTACCTCAAAGACAAAAGCCATTGCGATCGTTCACCTTTATGGTCGCATAGCTTACACTGATAAGATAGGTGAACTTTGTAAGAAGTATAATCTCAAGCTCATCGAGGATTGTGCTCAGAGCCATGGCTGCAAATATTATGATGGAAGAATAACCGGTAGTATTGGAGATGCAGCTGGCCATTCATTCTATCCTGGCAAAAATCTTGGAGCTTTGGGAGATGGTGGAGCTGTAACTACAAATGACGATGAGTTGGCTGCAGCAGTCCGAGCTCTTGCCAACTATGGCAGTCAGAAGAAATATGTATTCAAGTATGCCGGACGCAACAGTCGCTTGGATGAGATTCAGGCAGCCGTTCTCGATGTGAAGCTGAAATACCTCACAGAGGACAATGCCCATCGCAAGATGATTGCACATTACTATTATGAGCATATCAACAACCCATTGATATCCTTGCCCGATCTCTTGCCAGATGACCAAAATGTATATCATCTTTTTCCGATAATAGTAAAAGGTAAAGAGAATCGTGACCGTCTGCACGACTATCTTGCAGAGAATGGAGTTGGTACAGTATGCCATTACCCAATAGCTCCTCATAAGCAAGAGTGCTATGCAAAGGAAACATGGAACACTCCGCAGTTGTCATTGCCTATAACGGAGATATTAGCAGACGAGGAGCTGAGTTTGCCTATTGGACCATCAATTACACTTAATGAAGTGAAGGAAGTTGTAAGGTTGATAAATGGATTTAAATAAACAATAAAAGATGCAGGCTGTGGATAACTGTTAGAATGTGAATTATATATACCAATCCCACTAATGATATAATGCAAAGAATAGTACGAGTTTTGACAAATCCATTAGGTCAATATTTCAACTGCAAAATAAACAAGCTTATAAATACAACAAAAAATATACAATGAATACATGAAAATAAAAAGGAATTTATATTTGGATAATATTGCTGGCTTTTTCATAATGTATATGATGATAATGCATTCTTGCCTTTTTGTGAAAGATGATTCTTATCAAATAGTAGGGAAATTCGTATATTTCTTCATGCCTTGGTTCTTCTATAAGGGGGGTATTTTTTAAAGAAAAAGGAAGTGAAAAAGAGTTTGTCCTAACATCATTCCGGAGATTGATTGTACCATATATAATAGTATCATTGATTGGATTCCTGATAGCATTAGGAATATGTTTTCTTAAAGGTACGTCAATATCAGATTTTTTATTATTATCGATAAAGACGTTAGTTAAAACAGGAACAATATGTGGTGAAGTATCTCATTTGTGGTTTTTAGTTGGGCTGTTCGTTTCAAGATTATTACTGTATTATTTTAATAAATATAATTTTGTGTTTTGGGGAATTATTGGTAGTATCATTCTGATAATATTTATATTCCACTTAGAATTAACACAAATATGGTATATATTTTATAGTTTAACAGGTTTCCTATATTATGGTCTCGGGTATATGTTGAGAGAAAAACAATATACAAATTCATTATTTGTTATTTCATCATTAATATATATATTATCCGTTATTATGCCTGCATATTACGATCAACATAACTCAATTTTATATAGTGGTAGTTTTGAATTAGCGCTTATTTATCCGATATTTGCATGTGTTTTTGCTAATAACATAAGCAAATATTTTATGAATAAGAAAACAATATTTTGCATTATAAGTAAATATGCAATGTTACTATACGTCACACATTATCCTATTATGAGTTTAATATCGAGAACGGGTATATTGAATAATGTTGATATCGTATGGGGTGTTGTCTTACTTAATACGTCATCCTTTTTTGTAGCATTGCTTCTTGTCGTGATATTTAAAGATAGATTGAGAACCATAGGTTTGTAAAACATAGTTATTATATCAAAATATTAGAAAATATAAAAATATGATAGATAAAGAAACAGTAACCGTTTCGGTTATTACATTCAATTCATCGAAGTATGTAATTGAAACTCTTGAGAGTATTAAGGCTCAAACGTATCCGGACATTATACTTTATATAAGCGATGATTGTTCAACGGACAATACGGTTAAAGTGTGTAAGGATTGGATTGAGAAAAATGGTAGTCGTTTTGTAAAAACAAAGATTATTGTACCAAAACATAATACAGGAGTTGCAGGGAATTTAAATAGAGCTTGGGATGCTTGCGAGACAAAATATATAAAAGAAATAGCAGGTGATGACAAATTAATGCCCAATTGTATTGAAGACAATATGCAATATATGAAAGAACATCCTGACGCTGTATTTGTATTCAGTAAGATTAAAGTGTTTGGAAATAGCGATCAACAGATTAAAAAAATAGAAGCTATGTTTGATTATTCCAAATATTACTGGCCACCTGAAAAGCAATTGGATTATTTCCTTCGAGGGAAAAATTTTGTTACTGCTTCTACATGTTTTGCTAATATTGAAAAAATAAGAGAGCTTAACATAAGGAATGATGAGCGAATACCTCTTCTTGAGGATACTCCAAAATGGGCAAATGCTATTAGGAAAGGGATTAAATTGAATTTCTTTGAAAAGGAAACTGTTGAGTATCGAGTACATAATACATCATTGAGCACAAGGAAGAGGCCAAATTACAGATTTCAGAGAAGTTTAGAGATGTATTTCTTTCTTTATACTTATCCCTATCTCTATAGTGTTGATCCAGAATATGCTACAGGATTGGCCTACAAAAATGTGTCCCACTTGTTTAGATATAAGAACTTAGTACAAAACTCCATTTTTTTCAAATTCTACGATTTATTAAAATATTGGGGAGTGATTAAGAAGAAGGATATTGAGCCAAATCGGGAATGAACTGCAGCGAAGATTTGAAAAATAAAACTATTGAGAAATATGGCTGCAGACGAGAAAAACCGTTTCATACAATACTTGGTCGATAAGGTCAATACGTACGAGTTGGACAAACGTGCTACGGAACTTGCCATAGAAGTAAGCGTCCAAAAACGGATTTGGTGATTTGAGAAAGAAGATGTAACTTTGTCGCCAGTAATTTTAAACGTAAGTAAAATGTACAGCGACAAAGACTTTCAGACATTCTGGTTCCGCTACAAGACGGAAGGGGAGCCCCATGGAATTTCAATTAATTCCTTTTGTATTAACCAAGGTGTTCCATACAAGCAATTCTATGCGTGGTTCAAGAAGCATGCCAAGGATACTGTTATCCCTGTTGAAATAGAAGGAGCACCTACAGATGAAGAGACAGATGATGTTGAAGTCCCACCTCAGCCAGCATCCAAGCCAAAAACAAAGAAGTCGAAGGGTGGCATACTCATTACCATCCAAACGACGGATGGTTTGTTTGTCAAGAAGGGTGGGCTTGACTATGCCGGCATGAAGGACTTAGTGTCTAGATTGGAGGGATTATGCTAAGGCTCTCAGGTCTTGACAACTTCTACTACTTACCCATGCTTCATGATATGAGGTACAAGGGGCCTCGTCTCTCTGAGATCATACGTAATATATATCATCGTGACCCTCTCAATGGTGACATCTATATTTATATGTCTCGTGACCGACGAACGATAAGGTTGTTTCAATATAAGCATCATGTCTATGACCTTCACGAACGTACTTTCAGCAACGAATATCGATTTAAGAAAGTTGTACTTCGAGAAGGAGTTCCTACCTATAAGATGGATTGGAAGACCGTGATGATAGTATTGGAATCGCCTGTTATAAAGCAGATTAGAGCATAATTTGTATTTAAGTATAATTAACTAATATTCAGGTGGTTATGTGCTTTATAAATTTGCATAATTCAAATCTTTTTTGTATCTTTGTACTAAAATACAAAGGTTATGGAATTAGACGAATTAGGCATAGATATAGAGGCACAAAACTGTCTCGATCAAATTCAGCAGGAGTCTCGGACTTCTGCTGACTATGACCCGTCCCAAGGTATGACAGGAGAAGAACTACATAACTTTTGTAAATTCTTGTATTCGCAGATTCAGGCCAAGGATGCGGAGATAAGCCGCCTTACTGCCAATATTAAAGAGTTGACGGATGAGGTTCGATTGTCTCGTCTTCAACAGCAAACATACAATGATGAAAACAAGGCGGTAAGTGCCAGCCATTCTCATAAGTTGGATGTTGTGCTTCAGCAATTACAAGAAACCAGGCAAGAGCTTACTGATACAAAGAGAAAGCTGAAAACTGCTGAGACCCTGTTGGCAGATGCCAAAGAGAAGAACCGTCAGTTGGAAGCTGAACGAGAGAAGGATGCCAAGGAGCGTAAGGACTTGGAGAATGATATCGCTCTCCTTCGTTCTGATCTTTACAGTGGAACAAAGAGCCAGCAGTCAGGTCGTTCTGCGGTAGAGGTAGGAGCTAATGATGGCAGGGATGATTTCGATGGTACGGATGCATCTTTACCAGAGGCAAATCGTAAGGATGATGTGTCCTCAGAGGCAAACTCTGATGGCGAGAAATCAGAGAAATCTCAATCCGGAGAGCCTAATAACTCTTCGGAAGACAGAGACTCTAGTAAAGGAACTCCGGGAACACCAACTCCTAAGACAATATATCATGGTCCTTCTCGTAAGGGTCGTACTTATAATAAGCATACAGTTGGTACGCCGATTATCCATAAGTGCGATTTGAGTCACTTGCCTGAATACTTCCAGCATTGAAGGACCGATCCTTGGCTCCTGGTTCCAACGTAAACGTAGATGAGACATGGGAGTGATTCCAGACTCATTTCGGTCATCGTAAGACCTATATGTGGTGTTTGGAAAATCGAAAGGGCTCGTTGTGCTTCGGTCGTGTTCAGGGTGCATTGAGATCGGCAATGTACAATACCTTTATCCAGACTTGCAAGCAAGTCGGAGTCTCGTTCAGGCAATATTTCAAGGCTTTGCTCAAGGCCGTGAAATCTGGTAGAACGGACTACGAGAACCTGCTTCCAATGACAATCTGCTTGAATTAATGAAATTTTTAGTGAAAGATATTTAAAAATGAGATTTGCGGGCTTTGCAAAAAGCCCGCAAATAGGGGCGTTGTGACATTTTTGGACGCTTACGAAGTTCCGAACACATTGAATTGCCTTGTACCCTTGCTAAGTGTCATACCAATGCAGATGTTGGCATACCATGTGGCGGTGAAGAAGGGATTGAATGTGGATATGCCAAGGAACTTGGCTAAGAGTGTAACAGTAGAATAAGTCAACAAAATTTTTATTTGATAAAAAATAAGTCAATATTAATAGATATGAAAACAAAAGCAAGAGTAATAGCATTTTATTTACCACAGTTTTATCCAACACCAGAAAATGATGAGTGGTGGGGAAAAGGATTTACAGAGTGGACTAATGTTGGCCGTGCAAAGCCTTTGTTTAAAGGGCATTATCAGCCAAAAGTTCCAGCAGATTTAGGGTATTATGATTTAAGAATACCAGAAATTAGAGAAGAACAAGCAAAAATGGCACGTGAAGCCGGTATAGAGGGCTTTTGCTATTGGCATTACTGGTTTGGTAATGGCAAAAGATTGCTTAGTCAGGTATTTAAAGAAGTTGTAGAATCTGGTAAGCCGGATTTCCCTTTTTGCTTATGTTGGGCGAACCATTCTTGGTTAGCAAAGACCTGGGACCCAAGCAAGCCTCCTCGTATGCTAATGGAACAAACTTATCCAGGTGTTGATGATTATATTGCTCATTTTAATGAGATGTTACCAGCTTTTATGGATGAGCGATATATAAGAGTAGATGGCAAATTGTTGTTTGGCTTGTTTGCTCCATTAGATATGCCAGAGATTGATATTTTTAAGGATACTTGGAACGATTTGGCTAAGTCTCATGGTTTAGGCGGTTTTAAATTCTTTGGATATATGCCATCACCAAAGAATTCAAGCAAAGTTTTGGAAAAATTTGATTATGTTACGACAGATTATTATGCTGAAGCTATCACAAGCAAGGATGTGTTTGTAAAACGATGTTTGAAATGGATTAATTCACACATTCTCCATCGCCCATATGTCGGTTTATACTCAGATTATGTTAACTATACTATTAATCGTATTTCTGATAATAAAAGAGAGCTACCTTGTTTGTTGCCAAATTATGACCATACTCCTCGATCTGGGAAGAGAGGTTTGCTTCTTCATAAATCTACACCTAAATTGTTTGCTAAACTTCTAATGGGCAGTTTAAGAAAGAGAGAGAATATTTCTGCTGATGAGAATTTGATTTTCTTAAAAGCCTGGAATGAATGGGGAGAAGGTAATTATTTAGAACCAGATTTAAAATATGGTAATGGTTACTTGAAAGCAATTAAAAATGTTTTAGATTCAATTGAGTAACAAATGAAGCAATCAAATAGCAATTTATATAAATATAGTTATTGGCTATATGAACACAACTTTTGGGTAGTTTGTATAAGCTCTTTGCTTTTCATATCGTTTGGGGTAAAGCAATATTTGATTAGTGTTCTTTTACCTCTTTCGTTTTTTGCTATAGCTTATGCATCGAGAAAGAAGCATTCAATGAATATATTTGATATGTTTATTGTATTGATTCTTGTAAGTGACGTGATAAGTTGGGCAATCAATGATTACCGTTTTAAATATGTACTGATATTCCGTCATATCATGGGACCTATCTCGTATATGATGGTCTATTTTGTTGGAAGGAATCTATCTGTAGAGAAAAGCTATAAGGTATTTGAGACATCATTGTTACCTGCTTTAATTACAAGTGTAGTTGGTATTTATTGTTTCTTCTTTCCACCATCGTGGTACTTCTCGATTATGGAAGATGGAGCATTGGCTTCATTGGAGGCCTTGCGATTGCATTCTATATTTTCTTCACCATATCAATTAGCATATCTTGATTGTTTCTTGTTAGGATATATCTTCTTTAGAATATTTCAATATAACGATTCGTTAAAAAAATACAAGTACCATATCGTCGTATTTGTTATAACTTTGGTTTTTTGTATGATGCGTGCACCTATGGTTGGTGTCGCATTATACCTATTTTTTGGTTTACTACTATCTTCTATAGTAAAAGGTAATTTTAAAAAGTTAATCAAGGTTTTAATCGGCTTGATTGTAATGATAGGCGTTATGTTTGTTGTATTGAAGAATACAAATGCGCAATATGTAGATTATTTGGCAGAAAAATTTGAAATTGTATCCGATAAGAATAGTACATTCGTGGAAGACCGATATAAGTTGGTAGAAGCTGACGAGAGTTTCTTTGGTGATGGTGCAGGGCGTCATAATCTCTGGGCAGATGACTACGTTGTAGGATCTAGTATGCGAGATGGAGAATACCAGAAGCTGATGCAGGAAGTGGGCTATGTGGGACAATACATTTATATTATCTTGATAGTCTTAGTGATGATAAAATGTTTGTTTCATCCAAAACATTTGCTGTTTGAGTTCTCAACCATGGCTTTCCTATTAATAGCAATGATTGGTGCTGCTCCATTATCAACGATTGATAAGAGTTGTTTCGTCTTTTGGTTGGTTATGGGAAGGGTTGCTTCGTTTAAGAAGACTAGAACCATAACAACGAAGGCTACATCTGTCCAAACACAACGTTCTATTATTAATGTAAAAATCTAATTAATATGCAAAAGAAATATTATCCTTATCTTGACCTGCTCAAGTTCATATGCTGCATAGGCATTGTGGGTATTCATACTTGGCCGTTCTATTATGCGGCAGAACCATTAAGGGATTGGTTTGGGAGGTTGTGTCCTGTCTTCGTTTCCATCTTCTTTGTGGTTTCTTCCATGCTTTTCTGGCAGAAGATGGAGTTCAACAATAATGATTGGGGCAAGTTGGGGCATTTCTGCAAGAGATTGCTCATCCTGCTGGGGTGTTGGTCTATTATAGTCCTGCCACATTGGCTCCCAAAGTTTATTAGGCACAATCCTAATGATTGGTATCTGTGGATAGTTCCGAAAATATTAACCACCGGAACAGCGCAGGGCTCTTGGTTTATTATGGCTTTGATATATGGCACTATTATCTGCTACTTGCTTAACAGATACTTAAACAAGCATTTTGTATTCGCCCTATGTGCATTCATCTGGCTCTATTTCAGTTTGGTCAAAGGTGGATATATTGATGATTGCTTGGGAATTTATCTGCACGGTGAGGGTGATGGCTTCCATTTGGATTCATTTTATTTGCCAACTCGCTCCATATTTTGGATAGAGGCAGCCTATTATTTGTTGCCTAAGTTGAAGAGAGTGAGTGTACCTACTGTGGCTTTGGCTGCAATTTCGGGGGGCAATTTTAGCAGAACTATTTGTAAGAGATTATGTGTTTGTTCTTAATGCGGTAATAGCGATATGTGTGCCAACGATATGTGCCAAGATTGCATCAGACGTCAAGAATGCGAACTATGTCTTTTTGCGCAAGATGAGCATCATGATTTACTTTATCCATTTTGTACCAGTTACAGTATTTCATGTTCTTGCAGCATATTATTCTTTATGAATATGGGGCTATAAAGTTTTTGGTTGTGTTTGCCTTGGCATCGACCTGTGTAGGCTTGATAGTGTGGGCAAGTGATAAATATAAAATCCTGAAATATTTTTATTAGATTATATGAATATGGTTTCGATAATTATTGCTACTTATAATTCTGAGAAAACTTTGAGACGTGCGCTGAATAGCGTGCTCAATCAGACCTATCAGGATTGGGAGTGCATAGTGGTGGATGGTGCGTCAAAAGATAACACCATCGGAATAGTGAAAGAATACGTGAAAAAAGACTCTCGTTTCCGTTATATCTCAGAGCCCGACCACGGCATTTATGATGCTTTTAACAAGGGATGGAAAATGGCGAAGGGTGAATGGGTGATGTATCTGGGGAGTGATGATCGATTGACCCAAAATGGTTTTACAGAAGTCTTTAAAGATGATTATCCTGATTATGACATAATTAGTGGTGATGTCTTCATTGAAAAAATTGATGGCTCCGTGCATCCAAATATATCAGAAGGTTATGCTGGATGTCATCAAGGAAAGTTTGCAAGACCATCTCTATTGGAAAGAATGAATGGGTTTGATGAGCAATATAGAATTCTTGCAGATAAAGACCTTATGGTGCGAATGGAGAAGGCTGGAGTGAAAATTTTCAATTCTCATCATTTTGTGGCATATTTTGTTATGGATGGTGCTTCTCAAAATATAAAGGGAGAATGGAAACGCTATAAAGAAAGAGTGAAAATCTATAAGGCTAATAAATTGTCAAGATGGTCAGAATACACTTGCGCAATTATTCATTTGCGTATTATAATATCATACTTCTATCGCCTTTTATTGAAGTCAATAAAGTGGAATTAAAAATAGAAAGAATATGAACTATATTATAACGATACAACTAAAAAGCCATAGTATGCTGAATAGAACGGTCATGATGCCTTATTATATGTCTGTTTCTTAGTTGGATAGTGTTGAGTTCTCCATCAACTATATAAAATAGTTGCTAATAGAAATAAGAAATATACAGAAGAAGATATCTTTTTCAATATTCAGAATTCTTTGTATAATCAGATGTATAAGTTGCCTAAATTGATGTAGCAAGCATTGAACTATCTCCATAAGTTTTGGAAGCAAGTCTTTGCCTATCGAAACGATGGTGAATATTCCATAGATAACCTGGCTGCGGAGCGAGCGATACGTCCCCAGACCATACAGCGCAAGGGCTCGTTGTTCTTTGGTAGTGTTCTGGGTGCATTGAGATCGGCAATGTACAATACCTTTATCCAGACTTGCAAGCAAGTC
>OIXA01003244.1_pt1 | contig 17350 bp, 8 predicted proteins | sample 1587721 | NCBI WGS metagenome assembly OIXA01 (sample SAMEA3888900, study PRJEB22519) | human gut metagenome | biome: human gut; feature: human-associated habitat; material: faeces | place: Denmark | collected 2013 | reverse complement strand
GGATAATAGTCATTATTACTGCCACTCAATGCATCCTGATTACCAAGCTGCCCCCAAGAAGCTCGAATTTTCAGTCCGGACAACCAGCTGTCTTTTGCACTTTCCATAAATGCTTCCTCGCTGATGCGCCATGCACCCGAGAAAGAAGGAAAATATCCCCAACGGTGACCTTCCGCAAAACGGGAAGAGGCGTCCGCACGAATGTTGGCTTCCAAGAGATATTTACCTGCAAAATCATAGTTAATACGGGCAAACCATGAAATCATTGCCAATTCAGCTGTATACCCTTCATTGCTTTGGGTAGAAGCATCACCGGCATTCATATCCGTCAATTCATTATTAGGGAATTTCTTGCGGACGGCTTTCTGATATTTATAATTATATTTTTCCGTATGCCATCCCAACAGACCCTTAATATTATGCTTGCCGAAATTTTTATTGTAGTTCAATAAGGCGTCATAGTTTGTGCGGTCCCATTTATAAAAACGCTCGTCCAACTGACTGGGATCAGATTCTTTATTCTCATTATACTTTATATATTTTTGGAAATAATTGTAATTTTGTAATTAATTAATCTTTGATGAAGAAAGGAAAATGAGATTTTTGCGAAAGCTTTTTAAATATACATTGAGAATTATCTTGGTGCTTTTCACGTTGGTAGTTCTTGTCATGATTCTTTTGTATATTCCTGCTATTCAGAATTTTGTCAAGGGAAAGGCGGAACAGTACGTGAATCGTAATTTGGATATGAAACTATCGGTAGGTCGAATCTTGTTGAAATTTCCGCTTGATCTGGCCGTTGAAAATATTTATCTGGGACAGACGGAAAAAGACACACTGCTGTATGCCGACGTGATTCAGGTGAATGTTGCATTAACAGAATTGTTAAAGAAAGAAATCGAAGTTCGTCGTTTGGTCGTGGAAAATGCAGCGGTTCGTTTCGAGGATTCTCTTTCCGGATTGAAAATGAATCTGGTTTTGGAGGAATTGAATCTTCGGGTAGATCGATTGAATCTGTCGCGACAAGAGGCCGAGATTCCTTTCATTGCTTTAAAAGGAGGAAAGATTCGGATGAATTTGGGCGGTGGGGAGTCTGCGGTTGATACAGTCGGGGGCGGGGAGCCTATGCGCTGGCGTTTTAAGATTGGAGAGATAATAATTGATAGCGTTGATTATCAGTTACAGGGACTTCCCATGGGTGAATTCCATGCCGGGATGGGAGAGGCTCGCTTGAAAGGGATTGATGTCGGTTTGGAAAAACAAACAGTTGATTTGGAAAAGATCACGTTGGTACGTGGCTTTTGCGATTTGCTGATGACGGAATCTACCGGGGAACAGGTTGAAGCAGAAATGTCTACCGTGGAAAGTATGCCTTGGGAAGTTCGGGTCGGGACGGTAGAGCTGGAGGATAATCGTTTTTTGATGAAACCGATGACTATCCCTGTTGACGCAGAGCGGTTCCCCGAAACGGTTCGTATATCAGCACTTTCGTTGAAGGTGGATAGTGTGTTTAATCGGGGAACAGAGGTGACGGCAATTATTCAAAATTTGCGTTTTAAGGAAGGAAATGGATTGGATTTGAGAGATTTATCTTGTCGAGTTAGTTTGGGAAGTGAACAAACTAACGTGTCAAATCTGATTTTGAAAACGATTAATAGTCAATTGAAAATGAATGTCCGGGTGGAAGCCGGAATAAGTGATTTTGGCATGGAAACTCCTTTCCAATTATCCATGGAGGGGAATGTTGCCGGGCAGGACGTGTTGTTGTTTATGCCGGATTCTAATGGTCTGTTAAATGATTGGTTATCGAATAAAATTTTTTCTTTGTCCGGATTGGTAAGAGGTAAGGTCGATCAGTTGAATATTGCTCATTTTGATATAGGAGCAGCAGGAGGTTTTTCTTTGAAGAGTGAGGGGAACGTGGCCTTCGTGACGGATATGGAAAGAATCGCGGGAGAATTGAATCTAGCTCTTGTTGTCGACCGAGGGGAGTATTTTGTACCTTTGTTATCGGAGAATGGGAATGCCGGATTTGTTATCCCGGATCATTTATCATTAGAGACGGGTGTGCATATTGCGGATCAAGCGGTGAAAGTGGATGTGGAGTTAAATCCCGGGGAAGGCGTATTGCGTGCAGTTGCCGGTTATGGTTGGAAAGAAAATACCTATCAAGCAGAAGTGCATTTGAAAGATTTTGCTTTGGATAAATTCATGCCGAATGATTCGTTAGGGGCAATTACCGCCAATCTTTTGGCTTCGGGCCGGGGGTTTGATTGGAAAGAGGCGATGGCGAAAGTGGATTTTGAATTAGCATCCTTATATTATAACGGGTATGATTATAAAAATGTGATTTTGGATGCGGCATTGAAAGATCAAGAATTGACCGGGGAATTATGGAGTGGTAATCAGGAGTTGGATTTGGGAATGAAATTCCGGTTACGTGCTGACGAGAACGCGTACAAGATAAGTTTGAATGGAGATCTTGAAAATGTAGATCTGAAAGGATTGCATTTTACGCCGGAAAACATGGCTTTTTCTTTGGGACTGGACGTGAATGCTGAATTAAAGTCGGACAGTACATCATCTTTACAGGCTGTTTTTTCGAATATCGTCTTGCAGGACCTTGCCACTCGTAAATTGGGAAATCTGGAGGTCACTTTCTCCGGTTTGCAAAACAAGACATTGTTGGATGTCAAAGCGGGAGACCTGACCATGAAGTTCGAGGGAGATGGTGGAGGCTACACTTTAATCGATCGTTTTCGTGTCGCTAGCGGATTGTTGGTTGAGCAGATCGAGAAACATGATTTTAACATGGAAAAATTGAACGAACTGCTACCTGATTTCCGGTTGACGATAGACGCCCAGCAAGAGAATTTATTGAATAGTTACTTGAAAAGCAGCGGAATACGCTTTGAACGAATGAATGTCGATTTAGGAACCGATGTATCACGTGATTTCGGGGTAAGTTCAAAGGTGTATGGATTGAATATCGAGGGGATTGTTTTGGATAGTGTATTGATATATGCAAGACAGAAGGACGTGGCTTTGCGCTATGGCGTGGATGTATTCGGGGCTAAGGATCAATTGGAAGGATTGGCTCAACTGACAGTGGAAGGGAACGTGGAGTATGATCAGATAAATGTAAGAATACGCGAACATGCGAACGAGAATGGGGAAATATTCAATATCGGGGCTAATGTCGCTTTGCAAGACAGTTCTTTTAGCGTGAGTATTTCTCCCGATCCCCTTATCTTGGGATATGTTTCATGGCAAATTAACCGGGGCAATTTTATTCGCCTGAAGCAAGGGGAAATTCCGGCGGCTAATTTGCAAATGCTGAATGGAGACAAGCGGATTCGTTTAATTTCGGAAGAAGATGCTGATCACAAACTGGCCTCCTTGATTGTAGATATTAAAGGTGTTGATTTGGGTGGTTTATCTAAAGCACTTTCGTTTATTCCGGATATATCCGGTTTGTTAGGGGTTGATGTGCAGATGTATAGCAAGAATGACGTGATTGATGTTAGCGGGGCGGTCAATGTGGATGATTTTTATTATGGGAAAGAGCATGTGGGAAATTTGGGATTAGGCATTAAATATCGATTGTCGCGACAGACTGAGCATGACGTGGATTTTTCCTTGTCGGTAGATGGGGTGAAGGCACTTTTGACCAAAGGTAAATTAATGACCGGGAGTGAAGATAAAGATATTGCATTGGATATAGACATTCCTAAATTCCCTTTGCGTGTTGCGGGAGCCTTTACTCCCCCGGGTATAATGAAGCTGGATGGAGACATGATCGGGGCTTTTCAAGTGAAAGGGCAGATGAATCAACCGTTGATAAATGGAGATTTGCGTTTCAAGGACGGAACCATTGAAGCTTTGATGATCGGGACGACTTTTAAGATAGATTCTTCGGCTATCGTGATTCATGATAATCTTTTGGATTTTAATCATTTCGGGTTGATTGCTCCTAATAAACAGCGATTAGAACTATTGGGAACGGTTGATTTCGCATCCTTCTCGGCCATAAAAATGGATGCCTCTGTTCAAGCGAAGAATTTTCAGGCCATGAAGGTGAAAGAAAATACGGAGACCATGGTTTACGGGAAAGTGTTTGTTGATCTCTCGGCAACCTTGAAAGGAATGCTGGATAATCTGAAGGTCAGAGGAAATATTAACTTGTTGGATAATAGTGAAGTCTATTACACGTTGAAATCTTCGCCTTTGGAATTGACGGACCGGAGTGCGGATGTTGTGCGTTTCGTTTCGTTCAGCGACACGACTCAATTGGCCGCGGCTGATGAGTTGCAGCAGGTTAGTTCCGTGAATCTGGATTTGCTCATGTCCGTGAATATCGCACCGTTAGTTGGGTTGAATGTGTTGCTGTCGTCGAATGGGCAGAATCGGGTAGCAATAAATGGCGGGGGAAATCTGACTTATACATTGAATCCGGTGGGAGAGACCCGCCTCGTGGGAAGATACGTTCTGACGAGTGGAATCGTTTCTTACGGTTTGCCGGTGATCGGGCAGAAGGATTTCAAGATACAAGATGGTAGTTTCGTGGAATGGACCGGGGACCTGGCTAACCCGACCTTGAATATAACGGCTGCGGAGACAATTTCGGCTAGCGTGACGGATGATAGCCAGAAATCCCGCCTAGTGACGTTCAATGCCATGATCAAGATTTCAAACACGTTGGAGAAACTGGACATCACGTTTGATCTTGCCGCAGAAGGGGATATAACGATACAGAACCAATTGGCAGCGATGACTGCCGAGGAGCGTTCAAAGGAGGCGATGAACATGATGATTTACGGAACTTATTCCGGGCCGGGGACGGTGGCAAAGTCCAATGCCTCTGATAATGCCCTGAATAATTTCGTGGAAAACGAATTGAATCAATGGTCTCGGAAACATTTGAAGAACATGGATCTGACGTTTGGTATTAATACCTATAATCAAGTGTCAGAGGCAGGAGAATCTAAGAAAACGGATTATTCTTATCAATTTTCGAAACGATTGTTTAATAATAAGGTACGGGTGAAAGTCGGGGGGCGAATCTCCACGGATAATGACCCCGCGGCCGGGGGAGTAGAGGAGAATCTTGTGGATGACATTGCCATCGAGTACGTGTTTGGAAAGAATCCGAACTTTTTTCTGAAGATCTTCCGGCACACGGGCTACGAGAGCGTCTTGGAGGGAGAAGTGACACAAACCGGTATCGGTGTGGTATTAAGAAAAAATTTCCAAAAATTCATGGATATATTCCGCCGTAAAAAGAAAGTACAAGTAGAATCCAAAATAGAACCGATAGAAAATGAAAAGTCTGGGAAATAGTTTATTTGTTATTATAGTATTCATGATATTGGGTAGCTCTTGTTCTCAGACGAAGAGGTTGACCGAAGGCGAGGTGTTATACACCGGGGTGAAAAAGATGAATATAGAGACTGCCAAAGGGGTAAAGTTGGAGGGACCGAAAAGTTCGGCTATTTCCGAGCCGTTAGGTTTCCCGCCTAATAACCCGTTGTATGCTCCTTACATACGTTCCCCGTTTCCGGTTGGGTTGTGGGTGTATAATTGGAACGTGAAAAAAGAGAAGGGATTAAAACATTGGTTATACAAAAAATTGGCCAAGAAACCCGTGTTAATCTCTGATGTACAACCGGAACTACGCTTGAAAGTGGTGGAGAATGCTGCCAGTGAATACGGTTATTTCGGGGTGAAATCCAGTTACGAGATTATTCCGAACAAACGGAATCCCAAGAAAGCGAAAATCAGTTATAATGTTTACGTGCCGGAAGCTTACTTGCTGGGAACTGTTGAATTTTGGGGCTGGACGGGGAGAATGGATAGTCTGATACAGAGAACGCAACGGGGTTGCTTGCTAAAATCCGGGGCAGAGTATAATTTGTACACGATGGAAGATGAGCGAACCCGGATAACTAAAATGTTCCGGAATAGTGGGTATTATTATTTCCAATCGGATTATATCGAATTTTTGGTCGACACGACACGGGAAAGACGGGTAGCAGATGTCCGTATTGCTTTGAAACATGGTATCCCGGCGGTAGCCTTGCAACCGTACAAGGTGGGAAACGTGGAACTTGTACTGGAAAATTCCGATCAGTCAGAAACTCAAGATACCTTGTCTTATAAGGGGATAGAGGTGAAATATACGAAACCGTTGGACGTGAAGCCCAAGGTTCTCGCTCGTTCCATGCATTTACTTCCCGGAGACACTTATTCGTTCTGGCGACAAAATCGAACGCAAACGAGTCTGGCCCGGCTTGGAATTTTTAAATATACCAACCTGAACGTGACCCGGGCGGATAGCGTGAAAAAGTCCGGTTTCGGAAATCTAGACTTTAGTATTAATGCCGTGTACGACTTACCGATAGAGACGGAAATAGAAGTAGATGTTTCCTCTAAATCCAATAATTTGCTCGGGCCTGGTTTGTCGTTGGGAATAACGAATAAGAATTTATTCCGGGGCGGGGAGAACCTGACCTTTAAGTTGAATGGAGCTTACGAATGGGAAGTCGGGGATAAAAAGACAAATTCAAATTCCGGGTTAATCAATTCTTACGAGTTAGGTGTGAACGTCGGTTTGTCATTGCCTCGGTTACTAGTACCTAACTTCTTGAAAAGTAGTAAAGATTTTGCCGAACGTACGAATTTCCAAATAGGAGTAGATTTTTTGAATCGCCATACTTTTTTCCGGATGCTTTCTTTCACGGGATCTCTCAGTTATGATTTTCAAAGCTCGTGGCGAGTGTTCCATACGATAACACCTTTGAAGATCACGTACACCCATTTGTTGCAGACTTCGAAAGAGTTTGATGAAACGATGGAGAATAATCCTGCGATAGCGATGAGTTTTAAGAACCAGTTGATCCCTTCCATGTCCTATTCGTACACTTATGACAGGGCGGCAACAAGACGGAATCCCAATCGATTGTACTGGCAGAATACGATTATGTCAGCAGGTAACATTCTTTCCGCCGTACAATATATCACGGGAAATCATCAGGGGCAAAACAAAAAATTGTTCGGTAATATCTACTCGCAATTCTTGAAATTAACCTCTGAAGTAATCGTGTACCGTAAAATAACGGAAACCTCTCTTCTGGCAACCCGCTTTATGGGGGGCATCGGTTGTGCTTACGGGAATTCCCGGGTGATGCCGTATAGCGAGCAATTTTATATCGGGGGAGCGAATAGTATTCGGGCGTTCACGATCCGGTCGATAGGCCCCGGTAGCTATCATCTGGAAAGCGATAACAAAACGGCTTATTTGGATCAGACGGGAGATATTAAATTGGAAGGGAACGTGGAACTTCGTTTCAAAATCATGTATCAACTGAATGGGGCTATCTTTTTAGATGCCGGTAACGTGTGGTTGTTGCGGAATGACCCGAAACGTCCGGGCGGAGAGTTTAAGTTAGCAGGTTTGTTAAAAGAGATTGCTTTGGGAACAGGTTTCGGCTTGCGTTATGACTTTGGTTTTATCGTACTCCGGGGTGATCTGGGAATTGCTTTGCATACTCCTTACAAGAATCCGGATAAGTCGGGATATTATAATATTCCGAAGTTCAAGGATGGCTTAAGGTTCCACTTGGCGATCGGTTACCCGTTCTAAAGAAAAATATTGGCGTGAGATGACTTGAATTGTCATACTTTTATCGGCTTGATATTTCCTTTCGTACCCTTACTTTTGTTGATTATATTTTGAATGAAGTGAGAGTTAAGGGGGAGTTAAGTTATCAAGTAAGAGGGATTGACGTGTCCCCTAGGTTTTAAACCCGTTTAGCAACTGGCTTTGCTGTTTAGATAGAATATTTGTGAGATATTTGGAGTGGCCTATTTCCCCGTTACTTCCCCTTTATTTTGTTCCGGGTTTAAAATAAAAGAGCGTGCCTTGCGGACACGCTCTTCTGGTGTGATTTCTTTTTCTAAAATTTTCCTGACAATTAGAATGCAAACATTACTCGTAATTGCAGTTGATGAAAATTCTCGTCATCCGGGAAATATACGTTACTCAAGTTAGCATATTGATATTCTCCCATGATTTTAATGTATTGATTGAAAGAATAATTCAATCCAAGTGTTACCGAGTGCATGGTACCCCCGTCAATACTAGAAGAATAGGGGTAGTCTACAACTTTTCCGTTCGGGTAGAACTTGTGATTACCAATCAAGAAAATGTCCCCGTCAGTAATATCTGTTAAGTTCGTGCAAGAGTAGCGAGCTACGAGTTCCAAACCTCCTTTGTCTCCCATGCCTTTTAATAAACCGTATTCGTCATCGTAGGTATAAGCTTTACCGCAGAGCAGGTAACCGAATTCTACGTAACCACCGTTCATGATTGTGGGACGTAATTTGTTTCCACTTCTCCATCCTTCAACATTTGTCCAACTTTGTTGGCCACCTAATTGACTTTCAAATAAGGTTTGATCATCACGGTCTTTCCATACTTTTTTCCAGATGAATTCTCCGCGAGCAAATACACGGTCGCTCTTGAATAAGAATTCGGGACTGATGGTGAAGGCATCTTTGGCCCAAGGAAGGTCACAACTTAAAAATTTAGTAGTTTCATCCACGTAAGTTTGCATGTTGGCTGCCACGTGCATGTTCGTTTTATAAACGCCATCTTGGTAAACCTCTCCACCGTTAATTCTTTGGTAACGTAATCCTGTACCGAATTGTAAGGTGATGTTGTTATCGTTGATGGGTTTCCATAACCAACGTCCACTTAAGCTGAATCCCTGGTACCCCTCTTCTTGCTCGTTGTATTTCAGTTGAGAGAAAATACCTTGATCGGCAAAGAAATGTCTGTTGAAGAATTTGTAAGTAGCTCCCAGTGACCGTCCCGGATCCAATGCTTGGGAAACTGACGGGCGACTGATAAAGTGATAGTTATATGAGCTAGTCATCATGCTCATGCTTGACGGCTCGTTATAATAACCGGCTTTTACCAAGTGAATACCTTTTAAACTTTCTTTGAAGGTATATTGTGCGAATAGGTTTTTTTGGCTGAACTCGCCATTCCCGAAACCGAAGTCCGCGTAGATAAACAATTTTCCGTAAGTTAAAGAGGCATGAATACGAGCGTCCGTGATGGCAGCACCGGATTTCATCGGGGTCCATTCCGTGTGATAATAAGCTACGTCTGCAAACATACGACCACCGATGCTTGCTTTAAGATCGTTTTCTTTATTGACATATTTCAATAAAGGATTTACATCTTCTTGGGCTTTCACTGCAGTGGTAGATAACATTGCGGCTACCATCATGGCAGGTAATAATATGTATTTTTTCATTACAATAATCGATTAAAAATTATTTTTCGTAACCTAAATTATCCAGTACCTCGCGAGCATCAGGAATTTCTGTTGGTGCGGGAGATTTTCTGTAACCAAAGTCAACCATGTATTGAAGACTCATATCCGTGTGGTTCGTGAAGAATGCATCCAAGTAAGGAGCTTCGTAGCGGGAACCACCATCACTACCCCAGTTGTATTGGCCGAAATATTTAGCCATTTGGTCATAAGTATCGAATGAATACGGGTGATTCTTCATTTTTGCACGGTGAATCAAGTTGTGTTGCCACGGGTAATTTAATTCAGGATAATTGTTCGGGGCTCCGGCAATGCAGGGTCCAATGAAATGTGCTTTGTATTTTACTGCCAAGTTGATGAAAGAGGCATATCCTTGAGGATCATCGTAAGTTAAGTCTGTCGCTCCGGTTCCTTTCCATAACAAGAAACACATCGGAACTTGACCATCAAATAGGTCGCATACGCGAGTTAAACTTTGTAACGAGAAAGTTTGAAGAATAACTTTTCCATTCGTGTTACCAACGTTAATTTTACCGTCTTTGTAGAAAGGATTGCTTTCAGGTTCTTCACCTCCGGCGATAATGTTCATGTTAAGCTTTTCAGCGAATCCGGTTACATTTTCCATTTTTAACTCGTTGTATACCATTTGTTCAAAGTTAGATGGATTTAACCACGGCTCTTTGAATTCGATATAAATTCCGGGGATGTTTCCACTCGTGCCGAGATCATCTTTAACATAGCCGAATCCATAACGAACAACTTTATCTTTTACACCGAAGTTTACCGGATTACTGAATTCTTCATTCGTTGCAACCATCGTTTTTACGACTCTTTCATTTTGGTAAGTATTTCCCCAGATATTTACATGACCCGTGGGTTGTGGGGCATCTTGAGCATATCTTTCCAATTTGAATCCTTTGGAATACATGATCAAGTCTTGAAGGGTAGAGATGTATTGATGATTTCTAGAAAATCCTATACGGGCTTGTTCTTGACTAACAGCATCTTGATTGAACCAAGTTCCTGCATCCAAAAGCATCAATTCATAGTAAGTATAAGAACAGGGATAGTTGGGAACGAATGCTTTTTTATCCGCGTCAATCAACGAATCGATCTTTTGTGCGCTGTAACCTAAAAGGTCATAATATTCCCTTCTTGTTTTTTCCGGGAATCTTTCACCAAAAACATCTTCAATATTTGTGGTACGTTTTAAGTCCGTGTCATGCAAGGCTAGAATAACACCATCTTTAGAAACTTGTAAGTCTGCCTCCAGATAATCGGCGCCCATTTCACGAGCCCAACGGTAAGCTGCTTCGGTTTCTTCCGGAGTCCAGTACGTGGAGCCACGGTGAGCTACTACTGCATACTGGGGAACGTAATCCCGCACTTTTTGTAATTCTGTTGATAGGGTGTCTACATGTACACGCTCAGAGTCAACAAACGTGTCGTTAAATTTCTGATTTTCGCATGACATGAAAGCCAAGGCTATGCTACATGCCATTGCAATTCTCCATGATTTATTAACCATAATTTATTAAATTTGAATTATTTGGTATTCATTATTTTCTATTTTGCACCAGGTATTGTTCCTCCTTGTAAGTAAAGCCGACGAAAACGATGGACAAGGCGCAGGCGACGAGCAACAGCACGAACGTCCCGTCCCACCCGAATGAACTTTCCGCCACGTATCCCATCACCACGTTCGCCAGGATAGCCGTCCCGAAGAAGTACCCGAAGAACCCGGTCAACCCGGCCGATGTCCCGGCCGCGTTCTTGGGAGCCAGGTCAAGCGCCTGCACCCCGATAAGCATCACCGGGCCGTAGATGAAGAAACCGATGGCGATCAAGGATAGCGTGACAATCATGTAGTTATCCGAGAACTGCCAGTAAAGGAAGATAAACAAGGCCACCAGGGCCATGAATATGATCGTCGTGATAGCGCGGCGTCCCTTGAACACCACGTCACTCAACCACCCGCAAACAAGCGTGCCCGGGATGGCGGCGAACTCGTAGGCGAAATAAGCCCAGCCGGCCTCTTTAATATCGTACCCTTGCGCCTCCTTCAAGTAGGTCGGGGCCCAGTCCAGGCAACCGTAACGAACCATGTAAACGAAGGCGTTAGCGATGGCGATAAACCACAACATCTTGTTATTCAGCACGTACTTGAAGAAAATCTCTCTCGTGGTGAGGACCTCTTCCTGTTTCTCGCTGTAATTTTTCGGGTAATCGTTCCGCCATTTCTCTATCGTCGGTAACCCGCAGGACTGCGGGGTGTCACGAATCAACACGTACGCCAGCAGGGCCACGAACAGGGCCACCGCCGCCGGGAAAATATAGGTACCAATGATAAAGTACTTTGAACTGTCCACCCCGTAGAACCACGACCCGAACCACATGGCCCCGTACACGGCCATCGGGCCCACGAGAGCGCCACCCACGTTATGGGCGCAATTCCAGATAGACATTTTCGTCCCGCGCTCCTTCACGGAGAACCAGTGAGTCATCACGCGGCCGCAGGGAGGCCATCCCATCCCGTTAAACCACCCGACCAGGAAGTTCAACACCGCCATGATCACGATGGAAGTCGTGCTTGCCCCGAACAGCTCGATCGGCACGGCCATGAACATCATGGACAGGGCCGCCAGTACCAACCCCAGGGGAAGGAACACCCGCGCGTTGCTACGATCCGAAACGCTCCCCATCAAGAACTTCGACAGGGCGTAGGCCACCGCGTTCAACGACAACACGATACTCAGCGATCCCTTGTCGAACCCGTAAGGTCCGGCGGGGTCTGTTAGAAACGGCATCGCCATCGAGAAGTTCTTCCGCACGATGTAGTAGCCGGCGTAACCGATGAAGATTCCGACAAAGACCTGCCAACGCAGGCTCTTGTAAGTCGAGTCGATCTTACCTTCCGGTAATAAATCCTTGTGAGGTGCTGGTTTTAAAAAATTCCACATGTTATTAGATTTTATTGTAAAAACCATTTACAACCACCTAATAACTTAAAAAACAAGCATGTTAATAAAATTCGATGGATAAAGAGGTAATGCCTTAGTAGCTATTCTAACTTGTATTTTGTATCATAAAAAGGATGGATAAAACCTCACAAATTTATTCATCCTTTTTGTTGTTCACGACAAGCCTAGATTGTCGCTGTTAGTTGTTTTTCTAATCCAGCTAATTTCTGTGAAAGAAGTTCCATGTCCCTGCTCACCTTCTCGTTCGTTATCTTTGCATAAATCTGCGTGGTTTTTATATTTGTGTGGCCTAGAATTCGGCTTACGGTTTCAATGGGCATACCTTTCGCCAATGTAAGCGAAGTCGAGAAGGTGTGGCGTCCAACATGAAAAGTAAGTTTAATCTTAAATCCGCATTGTTTACCGATATTTTTCAATATATTATTACATGACCAGTTACTTGGAACGGCAAATAAACGATCATCCCCGGTCTTACCTTCATATTTTGCAATTATTCGTTTGGGTACATCCAATAGTCGTATATTCGAATCGACATTTGTTTTTTGCCTACGCGTGATGATCCATAAATGGCCATCCAAGAATGTTTGCAGGTTATTCTTGGTTAAATTTTTAATATCGGAATAGGCTAATCCCGTGAACGCCGCAAAAACAAACAGATCTCGTACAAGCTCATAGGATTTATTTTTCATGGGGGCTTTCATTAACAATTGTAGTTCCTCTTCCGAAAGAAAGCCCCGATCCACTTGTTCAGGACTGATCATATAACCTGCAAATGGATTAACAACAAGTAAACCTTCATTTCGTGCAACAGAGATAATATGCTTTACTCCGATCATATACAGCCAAATTGTATTTGTACAACACCCCCGAACCGTGCGCAAAAAATACTCGAAACCGTTAATAAAAGAGAGATTTAATTCTTTTAATGATATATCTTCACGCTTATATTCTTTCAGAATGTAAGCTTGCATTAGTTTATAAAGATTACAATATTTTTTGTACGTATTCTGGGTTCGACCGTTACCTACCTTACGAGCAAATAATTCATTATGCCAAGCGAACAACTTGAGAAACATATCTTGCTTTATACCAATTCCCAAATAAGCATTTTTTACTTGTTCTGCTGTAACACCTCCACCCGCTTGTATGATTTCTTGATAACGATTGTTTATTGTTACCCGAATTTGTTCCAACTGCCGGTTTATATCTTTCGCTTTCTCACTTTTTCCCATGGCTTTCCCTGCCTTACTATCCCATAATTCAGGGGGAACACTCATTTTAAGACTGAATTGAACAATTCCCTTGTTTATAGTTATCCTTCCCATTAATGGTAGGCTGTTATCACTTTTGGGAACGTTACGCTTGACGTAAAATAACAACTTGAATGTACTACGCATAATTCTTAATTTTTTATAATTGATAAGAAGTTGAAATAAAGCAAACACTTCCCATTTGACAAATTTTAGATATAATGAAGTTTACTCTTGCATCATTTATCATTCAAGAGTACATATAAAAAGCAATTCTTTCATCTCTAAAAAGTAAAACTTAAAGTGCAAGAATTGTTTAAAGTATATTTGCAGCTTGCTAAATCAAGGTAACGGATAAGTAACTGAACAAACTCTTTATTATATTTCAATATTTGAAAGGAAATAAAAATGCAATCTCTATATTTCATCTTGCAAAGATAAATTACAGGGAGTTTATATAATCCAATATTGTATGACGCTTAAAGCTTTTCAAACAATTTTTCCAACAAGATAGTCAACTTTCCTAACAAGACTTCATTCATTGTCATTAACTTTTTGACTTCTTCATCTCTAGCTTGTAATGAGGACGCCTGTTTGTCTACAATTTCTACAAGATGGCGAACCGTGAGTTCGTCGTTATCCCGTACAGAAAGATCTCCAGAAGTTTCCGTCATTGCTGCATTGCCCTTACGATATTTGTCACCTTCACCTGTTAGAAGCCATCTTCGATTTACTCCCAATAAACGACTCATCACTTCCAACTTTGTGGTATCTGGTTTTGTTTTATTCTTTAAGTAGTTGGAAATCGTTGTTGCAGACATATGTAAAGCTTTCGCTACTTTATATTTTGTGTACCCCTGCTCGTCCATTACCTTTTGTAATCTTTCTGAAAATGACATATCGTGTTATTTAGAATTACTATAAATTATGTTACTTTGTCGAAAATAATCCAACATAAATTTGTTTCTATCCAAGTTTGTATTACCTTCGTACATCGTTTGTTACAAATATAGCGATTATTGGTGAAATCCCCAAGCAATTGGGGTATGTTAATCGGTTGGTGATGTGAGGAGACAAAGCATTTTCCCGTTATGCTTTTGTCTCCTCTTTGTATTTCTCAGGTATACCTATTTATTATACACAAAATTCATATACTATATTTATAGTAACAATTCTTCGCATAACTATCTCACATATATTTCTATAACACAAAGAATTAAATAATAATCACATCCTTCGGTTTTCTTAATATGGAATTCAGAATCTATTGAAACAAGATCTGCACATGTTTCTTTTTCCAGATTACTTTATTTCAATCGAAACTAAAACACTTTTCTTTTGTTTCGATTCTAGTAAAAAAGTTACTTTTTAATTTTGATATGTTTCGTTTTATTCATTTCTTTGTGGTGAAAAATAAAATTTCATACACATGAAGCAGAACGAAACTACACAATCGTTTGATGTGATAATCATCGGAGGTGGCGCTACCGGCGCCGGAACTGCCAGAGATTGCTCTCGCAGGGGCATAAAAACACTTCTATTGGAAAGATTCGACATCTCTACCGGTGCCACGGGGAGAAATCACGGCTTATTGCATAGTGGAGCCCGTTACGCCGTGACTGACAAAGAGTCCGCAGAAGAATGTATCAAAGAGAATATGACTCTCCGCAAAATTGCCAGTCATTGTGTAGAAGAAACAGATGGTTTATTCTTAAGTTTACCAGAGGATGATCTTAGCTATCAGGCCAAATTTGTCGAGGCATGTAAGCAGGCGGGAATTCGTGCGGACATCATCGACCCGAAAGAAGCATTACGCCTAGAACCATCTGCAAACCGGGATATTATCGGGGCGGTAAGAGTACCGGATGGCGCCGTGGACCCGTTTCGCCTGACGGCATCCAATGTGATGGACGCCAAACTGCATGGAGCAACGATACTCACATACCAAGAAGTCATCGAGATCATACGAGAGCAAAATCGGGTGATTGGAGTAAAAGTTCTAGATCATAAAACAAACGAAATCAAATCCTATTATGCTACTATTGTTGTCAATGCCGGAGGGATTTGGGGACATAATATAGCAAAACTTGTGGATATTAATATAAATATGCTGCCTTCGAAAGGAGCATTACTGATTTTTGGACACCGAGTAAACAATATCGTCCTGAACAGGTGTCGCAAGCCAGCCGATGCTGACATTCTTGTTCCGGGTGACACGATCTGCCTCATTGGAACAACATCTAGTAAAGTACCTTTTGAAGAAATTGACCACATGAAAGTAACCCCGGAAGAGGTTGACGTGCTGTTACGAGAAGGGGAAAAGATGGCACCCATTCTGGCTCAAACTCGTATATTAAGAGCATATGCCGGAGTGCGCCCGCTAGTTGCATCTGACAACGATCCAAGCGGCCGAAGTGTAAGTCGGGGAATCGTGCTCTTGGATCATGCAACCCGTGACGGGTTGGAAGGATTTATCACAATCACGGGGGGAAAATTAATGACCTACCGGTTGATGGCCGAGTGGACAACAGATTTGATATGTAAAAAACTCAACCTTTCAGCCATTTGTACGACAGCTACGGAAAAGCTTCCTGGTTCAAGGGAGAGCATAGAAGAAATTAGCAAAAAAATTATATCCGTACCTCTCACGCAACGCAATTCGACTATTTACAGACATGGGGATATGGCCGATCGTTTTTCTGAAAATACGCCATTAGACAATAGCTTGATATGTGAATGTGAAGAGGTTTCTGTTGGCGAGGCAAAATACGCCTTAAACGAGCTGGATGTAAACAATCTGGTTGACTTGAGACGAAGAACTCGCGTTGGCATGGGAACCTGCCAAGGAGAACTTTGCGCGTGTCGTGCCGCCGGTTTAATGAGCGATATGAATAAAGTATGCACGAATAGAGCCAAGGCAGATCTTGCTTCTTTCTTGAACGAAAGATGGAAAGGGATGTCGCCCATTGCCTGGGGAGACACGTTGCGTGAGAGTGAGTATACGGCCTGGATTTATGAAGGCGTTTGTGGTTTAACATCATCATCTAAGAAATAACATGAAATTCGATACAATCATCATCGGTGGTGGCCTATCCGGCTTAATTAGTGGAATTTATTTGTCCCAACGGGGTCAGCGATGTGTTATCATATCATCGGGACAAAGTGCTTTGCATTTTTCTTCCGGGTCATTTGATTTATTAAATAATCTACCCGATGGAACAAGCGTCCAAAAGCCATTGGATGCGATAAGCGAACTTGTCAAACAAGCTCCCACGCATCCTTATGCCAAGCTTGGCGAAACCAAGTTTAAGGAATTAGCCCAACAAGCTGAAGAATTTTTAAAAAATGCAGGAATTTCTACCCAAGGGGATCACGAAGAGAATCATTATCGAGTGACTCCAATGGGGACATTGAAACCCACCTGGCTCACGCTTAAAAATTTATTAATAAGCGAAAACGAAAAATGTTTACCAATCCAGCATCCGGGCATCTTTAACATCACGGGATTCCTTGATTTTTACACGCAATTCATTGCGGATGAATTCCTAAAAATGGGAGCCAAATGCAGTATTCATTCTATCAATTTCCCGGCTCTTGAAAATTTGCGCAAAAATCCGACAGAGATGCGCTCCGTTAATATTGCCCGGGTATTTGATAAGCAAGAAAATATAAAAGAATTAGCCCGAATACTAAAAGCGGAAAGCGGAAATTGTGATTCAATTATTTTACCCGCGATCACGGGGTTGAATCGGGAAGATGTGGTAGATTACTTCCGAAA
>OIXA01003240.1_pt1 | contig 17354 bp, 18 predicted proteins | sample 1587721 | NCBI WGS metagenome assembly OIXA01 (sample SAMEA3888900, study PRJEB22519) | human gut metagenome | biome: human gut; feature: human-associated habitat; material: faeces | place: Denmark | collected 2013 | reverse complement strand
ACTTTTAATCAAGTTGTCCGGGGTTCGAATCCCCGATGCCTCATGGATATGAATCGCCATTTAACATTGCGTTAGGTGGCGATTTTTTTATTTCCAAAAATCTTATTTTTACCTTAACAAACGGGCTGAAAGGGTGACAAAACCAGCAAAATAGGGTAGAATAGAACTATCTTTAGACTCAGGGAGGTAAGGATCATATGAAAAAAAAGATAGTTACCATTAGCAGACAGTACGGAAGTGGTGGAAGATATATCGGAGAGAACCTGGCAAAAGCAATGGGTGTTCCGTGTTACGATGAGAAGCTGATCGATATGGTTGCAAAGGAAAGTGGATTTGCACAGAGTTTTGTAGCTGAGAAAGGTGAGAGAATGACAGGCAGTCTGTTATTTAATATCGCCAGTAGTCTTTCATTTGCCAATAATGTATTTTCAACCAACAACGGTGTGACATTGCAGGATGAGATCTATTTTACACAGAATCGTATTATCAAAGAACTGGCTGATAAAGGACCATGTGTGATCGTTGGAAGATGTGCAGATTACATTTTAAGAGAGAGAGAAGACTGTCTTAATGTATTCATCTTTGCAGATAATGAGAGCAAGATCGAACGCGCAGAGAAATACTTTAACATTACCAGAGAGGAAGCACCGGCAGTCTTAAAGAAAAAGGATAAAGCCCGCGCAAATCATTATAAATATTATACAGATCAGGAATGGGGCATGGCTTCCAATTATGATCTGTGTCTGAACAGCGGTCTGATCGGTATTGAGGGTTGTGTAAAAGCAATTCAGCAGGTACTGGAGCTGACTGAATAGTGGAAAGGATTTCCTGAATGGGGCATAATATCCATATAAAAAAGGAAACTGCAATCTATGCAGTCTGTCTGGCGGTTTTATTCTGCCTGTTTGCATGGAGACAGTTCTTTGGATTCAATAAAAATGATGAGATTTTTTACATCAGCACGGTGTATCGTTTTTTCCAGGGGGATGCCATGCTGGTGGACGAGTGGAATAATGTGCAGTTATTTGCATTGATTACCTATCCGATCTACTGGCTGATCCGTCTGGTTCATAATTCCAACGAAGAAATTATACTGATCTTTCGAATGGCATATCTGGTATTTCAGGCACTGGTGTCTGTGTGGTGTTTCTGCAGACTGAAGCGATTTGGTTGGATTCGTATCCTTCCGGCATTATTCTATTTTGTGACAACGCCGTATAATATTAACAGCATGTCGTATAATACACTGGCATTTGGCTTTGTGCTGTTGGTGCTGGTGACATTGGCAGGCAGTGAGAATCTGTCTGCGCCCATGTGTATTCTGTGCGGAATGTTTACCGCAGGAGCTGTGCTGGCAAATCCGTATGTAGTGATTCTGTTTTTACTGTATGGAGTGATCTGTGTGGGTTCTGCAGTCTGGAGTCATCACACAAAGAATAATTGGAAGCAGTGTCAGCAGAGGATTCCCGATGCGCTGAAGATCAGAACCTACTTTTTTATGGGTGTAGGAGCATTTCTGATTCTTTTAGTGTTTGTCTGGTTCGTATTTTCCAGAGGAACCCTGAATGAGATCCTGGAATGTTTTGAATATATTGTGATGGATACAGAGCGGCAGAAGTCGTTCTGGGAGAAGCTGGCGAAATACTTTATCCGGATCCATCGGTATTATACAGGGCTGGTTTATCTGACAGCTATTCTGTCGGTTGTATATCTGATTGCCAGGAAAGCCGGAAAACAGGTCTCTGGAGCGCTTTATATGATCGCAGAGGCAGTTGCAGCCGGTGGATACATTATTTATTATGGATTCTGCTGGGAGATGGTCGGTATCAACTATATGCTGGTTCCGCTGACCTTTGTAGGATTGCTGGCATATGTAACCTCAGAAAAGAAAGACCGCTATGTGTTCTACGGGTGGTTTCTTCCAGGTGTGTTCTATACTTTACTGGCGCATTTTGCAACCAATACAGGAATCCTGACCATGTCAGCATCCTGTATGATTCCATCAGCGACATCACTGGTGCTGATCGGACAGCATATGCAGGCAGCTAAAGAGAGCTGGCCAGCAAAGCAGCCGAATGGATATGATACAGCTTTGATGCAAGAATCACATAAATATAGTGCTGTATGTGGAACCGTACTGGCGGTACTGATCGCGGTACAGTTTGCAGGCGGGATCTGGCAGCGTGTGACTTATGTATGGGGAGATGAGAAGCTTCCAAAGCTGACAGTGGCAGCAGAAGAAGGCCCGTTAAAAGGAATTCATACCTCAGAAGAGAACAGTCTTCTTTATGAAGATGTAATGCAGGATATGGAAGACCTGCAGCTGACCAGAGAGGATAAATTATTTGTGGTGGGCATTGCACCGTGGATGTATCTTAATACAGAAGCAGAGTGTGCAGCCTATTCTACATGGGAAACACTGGAGACAGATCCGTTGATCTTCACATATTATGAGGTGAGACCGGAAAAACAGCCGACAGTGATCTATTGTTATGATTATGATGAAAGTATTCTTGATACAGAATTCGGGACTGCTTTTCTTAATAAAGGATATAAACCTATGATGATGAGACGCGGATTGGTATTACTGCGTCGGTAAGGAGAAGAAAATGATTGATTTTAATGTACCGCCCTATGTGGGAACTGAACTGAAATATGTGGCAGAAGCAGTAGAGAAGAATCATAAGATCTGTGGTGATGGACCATTTACCAAACGCTGCAATGCATGGCTGGAGGAGAAGACAGGGACGTCAAAAGCGCTTCTGACGACTTCCTGCACGCATGCCACCGAGATGGCAGCACTGCTGGCTGATATCAAAGAAGGGGATGAGGTGATCATGCCATCCTATACCTTCGTATCTACGGCAGATGCATTTGTACTTCGTGGAGCAGTTCCGGTATTTGTAGATATCCGTCCAGATACTATGAATATTGATGAAAATAAGATCGAGGCAGCCATCACAGAGAAGACCAAAGCGATCGTGCCGGTTCATTATGCCGGTGTGAGCTGCGAGATGGATAAGATCATGGAGCTGGCGAAAAAATATAATCTGATCGTCATTGAAGATGCAGCTCAGGGAATCTTAAGTACTTATAGAGGAAAAGCTCTGGGAACCATCGGTGATTATGGATGTCTCTCTTTCCATGAGACCAAGAATTACAGTATGGGTGAAGGCGGTGCACTGCTGATCAAGAATCCAGAAGATGTGGAGCGGGCAGAGATCATCCGTGAAAAGGGAACCAATCGTGCGAAATTCTTCCGCGGTCAGATCGATAAATACACTTGGGTAGATGCAGGTTCTTCCTATCTGCCGGGTGACATGAATGCTGCCTATCTGATGGCACAGTTAGATGCGGCTGATAGGATCTTTGATGATCGTATGAATAGCTGGAATCTCTATTATGAACTGCTGAAGCCACTGGCAGATGCAGGTAAGATCGAGCTTCCGCATATTCCGGAGCATTGTACACACAATGCCCATATGTTCTATATCAAAGCAAAGGATCTGGAAGAGCGTACAGCACTGATCAGTTATCTGAAGGAGCATGAAGTACAGGCTGTCTTCCATTATATTCCGCTGCACAGCGCACCGGCTGGACAGAAATTTGGACGGTTCCATGGAGAAGATGTCTATACGACCAAAGAGAGCGAGCGTCTGGCAAGACTTCCGCTGTTCTATGGTCTGAAAGAAGAGCAGGTTCGTTATATTGCAGAGCAGGTGCTCAATTTCTATAAATAATAATACGAGGCAGTATATGAAAAAAATAGTTATTATTGGAGCAAATGATTTTCAGAATCAGCTGATCCTGAAAGCAAAGGAGATGGGATTCGAGACCCATGTATTTGCATGGCAGGATGGTTCCATCGGTGAGCGGACCGCGGACCATTTTTATCCGGTCAGCATTGTGGAGATCGATGAGATCCTGGAAAAATGCAGAGAGATCAAACCGGATGCAGTGGCAACCATCGCATCGGATCTTGCGAATATTACCGTCAGCAAAGTGGCAGCAGGCTTAGGACTTCCGGGAAATACACCGGAATGCATTGAACTGTCCACGAATAAATATGCTATGAGAAGCGCATTTCTGAAAGCGGGACTTCCCACACCGAAATTCTACAAGGTGGATCTGGTGATACCGGAACTGATGGAGATGGAGCTCCCGGTTATTGTAAAACCAACAGACCGTTCCGGAAGCAGAGCGATTACCAAGATTACGGCTTATGACCAGCTGGAAGAAGCAATCAAAGAAGCAGTGGAGCAGTCTTTTGAAAAGAAAGCCATTGTGGAAGAATATATCGAGGGAGATGAGTACAGTTATGAGACCATCTCTTATCATGGAACACATACCAATCTGGCGGTGACGAAGAAATACACCACAGGTGCTCCGCATTTTATTGAAACCGGGCATGTACAGCCCAGTGGTCTGTCAGAAGAGATGCTTAAAAAGGTTCGTTCTGTCATGTATCCGGCGCTGGATGCGCTGAAGATCACAGACGGTGCTTCTCACGGAGAATTTCGGATCACGCCGGAAGGGGATGTGCGGATCATTGAGATCGGTTCCCGTATGGGCGGAGACTGTATCGGTTCGGATCTGGTGCCGCTGTCCACCGGTTATGATTTTATGGAAATGATTGTGGATGTGGCATGTGGCAAAGAGCCGAAGATCGTGCCAAAGACCGGTCCGAAAGAAGCACGGATACGTTTCCTCTTCACGATGGATGATGTGGAAGAGATGAAACAGTATGAGAAAGAACATCCGGAGGAGATCTACCGGATCAGTGAGCTGGATCTGTCCCATCTGGGGCATGTATCTGACAGCTCCACCAGACTGGGATATTATATTACAGTCAAAGAATTGAGTTAGAAAAGAGGAGCAGAATGCTTTATTCGGTAGTTATTCCCTGTTATCGTTCAGATCAGACCATTGAGCATGTGGTGGATCAGACCAGAGAAGAGATGGTAAGACTTGGAAGGGCAAATGTGGAATTTGTACTGGTCAATGATTGTTCCCCGGATGGGGGAAAGACGATACAGGTGCTGCGGAAAATGGCAGCAGAACATCGGGATGTGAAGGTCATCGATCTTGCCAGAAATTCTGGTCAGCACAATGCACTGATGGCAGCCTTGCGTCATGCAGATGGAGATGTGATCATCGGAATGGATGATGATGGACAGACCCATCCGTCTCAGCTGGGCAAGCTGTTCGAGACCTTTGATCAGGGCTATGATCTGGTCTATGGCTATTACCCGGAGAAAAAACATAACTGGTTTCGAAATCTGGGAAGTAAATTCAATGACCTGACGATCAATATGATGATCAACAAACCGAAGGATGTGCGGACTTCCAGTTATTTTTTAGTTCGGAAATTTGTGAGAGATTATGCGATCCAGTATAAGGGCTCCTATACGTATCTGTTGGGACTGTTTATGCGTTGCACACAGAATATTGCCAGCGTTCCGATCAGACATTTTGAAAGAGAAGTCGGGGAATCCGGTTATACACTGGGACAATTGATCCGCCTGTGGTCCAGCGTACTCGGATTTTCTGTAATTCCGCTGCGTATGGCATCTATTGCAGGATTTTTCTTTGCCGGTGTGGGCTTTATCATGGCGATCGTGGTATTTTTAATGAAATTCATGCGGCCGGATATGTCTATGGGCTGGCCATCTCTGATGTGTGCCATCACATTTTTCTTCGGACTGAACTTTATGTTCCTTGGCATGATCGGTGAGTATCTGGGAAGAATGTTCCTGGGACTGAACCGGGAGCCACAGTATGTCATTAAAGCAATGTACAATGTATCTGCCAGCACTGAGTGCGATGTGGATATAGACCTGGAAGTGAACCGGGGAGAGGAGATTTTCTGATGCAGGAAGAGAAAAAACCATCCCGTGGCAAGGTCATGGGTCTTCTTGCGGTGTCATTGGTTATCCAGAGCTTAAGTTCTGTATTTATCAAATATGCTGGCACCTATGAGACCATGTCCAAAGAATTTATCATCTTTTATGTGCTGGCAGTGGGATGCCTGGGTGTCTTCGCAATCATGTGGCAGTTTTTGCTGGAATGGTTGCCGCTTACCACTGCATATCTGCGGAAAGGAATCTTATATATTCTGATCCTGGCGTGGTCAGTCATATTGTTTGGAGAGAAAGTCACGATTCCGAATATTATCGGAAGTATCATTATTATAGCGGGGATCAGTTTGCATGGAATGGATGAACATTAGTTATATTCTGGCATTTCTGGCAGTGTTTGTGGCATCAGCATCACAGATTCTCCTGAAACAGTCAGCAGAGACAGAACATAAGAACATTATTACCAAATTTCTGAACTGGAGAGTGATCCTTGGATATGGACTGCTGTTCGGAACGACAGTTCTGAATGTATTTGCCTATCGGGGAATCGAGCTGAAGGTAACACCCATGATCGAGGCTACCGGAATCATCTGGGTGACTCTTCTGGCGGCGAGTATCTTAGGGGAGCGTCCCACAAAGAGAACGATTCTTTCTATTGTGATCACAGTCATTGGTATCATCGTATTTTCGTTGTAGGTCTATGAGTGAATTAGTAAAAACACTGAGAAATTATGCGGATTCTGACTATCTTCCCATGCATATGCCGGGTCACAAGAGAAGACTTGGTGCCGGGGAGATGGGCGATCCGTTTTTTATTGATATAACTGAAATTGAGGGCACTGACAATCTGCATCATGCGGAAGGAGTGCTGAAATATGTGCAGGAACAGGCGGCAGAGCTGTATCATTCAGAGGAGACGCATTATCTGGTAAATGGAAGTACCTGCGGAATACTGACGGCCATCAGCGGCTGTGTAAGCCGGGGAGGAACGATCCTGCTGGCAAGAAACAGTCATAAATCTGCTTATCACGGTGTGATGCTGCGGGATCTTAATGTCAAATATCTTTATCCACAGTCTACGGGGGATCTGGGGATAAATGGAGCCATTGACCCGGCAGATGTGGAAAAGATGCTTGAGCAGGATCCTTCAATCCAGGCAGTGATGATCACTTCGCCTACTTATGACGGTGTGGTGTCTGATGTGCGAAAAATCGCAGAAATCACTCATAAAAAAGGCATTCCGCTGATCGTGGATGAAGCGCATGGGGCGCATTTTCCATTTTCGGAACAGTTTCCGGAGGATTCTGTGACAGCGGGAGCGGATGTGGTGATCCACAGCCTTCATAAGACGATGCCATCGCTTACACAGACGGCGCTCATTCATTTTAATGGGAATCGGATCGACAGGGAGCGGCTTCGGTATTATCTGACAGTCTACCAGTCCAGCAGTCCTTCTTATATTCTGATGAGCAGTATGGATCTGTGCATGGACTGGGTGCGGGAACACAGACAGGCATTTGAGGATTTTTGCGGACGGTTAAAAGATTTCCGGGAAATGTTGGGATCCATGAAGTATCTGGAACTGCTGGAAGTGCCGGGGATGGACAGGAGTAAGATCCTGATCTCTGTACGGCATACTTCCATGACAGGAGAAAACTTAAGCGACCGCCTGCGGCAGAACTATCATATTGAACTGGAGATGGCGGCGCTGACCTATGTGTGTGCGATCACTACTGTGGCAGATGGTGAGGACGAACTGAAACGGTTCGGACAGGCACTGCTGGCGATTGATGCGGATCTGGGAACGGAAGCATCCAAGGTTCAGGAAAAGTCCAGACGGCTGGTGTCGCAGCAGGATCGAGTGATCTCCACAGAGCAGGTCATTTCCATGGGACAGGCGCAGGAGCAGCCGTCCATGTGGATGTCATTATATGAGGCAGAAGGTTCCATAAGTGCTGGTTTTGTGACGCCTTATCCACCGGGGATTCCGGTACTGACGCCGGGTGAACGGGTGAGCAGAGCGATCATTGAACGGCTGGAAGCATGTGCTGCAGATGGTCTTGTGGTGGAAGGATTTAACGAGGGGGCAGTCAAGGTACTGTGTTCAGTGACTGCAAAAGCTATGAATGAGAGAGGATAACAAATGGGTAAGATCATATGCCTGATGGGAAAGAGCTCTTCAGGAAAAGATACAATTTATAAAAATCTGATGGAAGACAAGTCACTGGGACTTCGGAAGCTGATCCCCTACACGACCCGCCCCATGCGGGAAGGGGAGCAGGAAGGTGTGGAATACCATTTTACAGATGAAGCCGGACTTGCACGTCTTCAGGAAGAAGACCGGGTGATCGAGATCCGGGCATATGATACGGTCTATGGTGTATGGAAATACTTTACGGTGTGGGAAGAACAGATGAATCTGGAGAGGGAATCTTACTGCCTGATCGGTACACTGGAAGCCTGGAATGCCATGTGCCAGTATTTTGGCCGTGAGAAGATGATCCCTGTCTATATTGAAGTGGAAGACGGGACGCGTCTGATCCGAGCTGTCGAGAGGGAACAGACCCAGGAACATCCGGGATACGAAGAGCTGTGCAGGAGATTTCTGGCAGACGCGAAGGATTTTTCCGAAGAAAATCTTAAAAATGCCGGAATCACCAGACGATTTGAAAATAAAGACATGAACGCATGCCTTGAAGAGATTAAACTTTTCATTCAAAAAGCCATTTTAATATGATACAATATAACGAGGAGGTGGAAATATGCCGGGATTTTTTGATGTGTTAGGACATGAACAGACGATTGCGCACATGAAGAGTGCCATCGAAGCAAATAAAGTATCTCATGCGTATCTTCTGGCAGGCGAGAAAGGATCAGGCAAGAAGATGCTGGCCGGTATATTTGCCAGAACGCTGCAGTGTGAAGCCCATGGATCTGAACCATGTGGGAAATGTCACTCCTGCATACAGGCAGAGAGCGGCAATCAGCCGGATATTATCTATGTGACCCATGAGAAGCCGGGAAGCATCAGCGTAGACGATATCCGCGGACAGGTAAACGGGGATATTCAGATCAAACCGTACAGCAGTCCGTATAAAATATATATTATTGATGAAGCGGAGAAACTGACCCAGCAGGCACAGAATGCTCTGTTGAAGACCATTGAGGAGCCGCCTGCCTATGCGATCATCATGCTGCTGACCGCCAATGAAGGTATGCTGCTGCCGACGATCAAGTCTCGTTGTGTGACATTGACCATGAAGCCGGTGCCGCTGCCGCTGATCCGTCAGTATCTGATGGAAGAACTGCAGATCCCTGATTATCGTGCAGACATCTGCGCCGCATTTTCACAGGGAAATGTAGGAAAAGCAAAGCGTCTGGCTTTGTCTGACAGCTTCGGAGAGATGCTTGAGCATGCACTTCATATGGTAAAATATATTTCTGAGATGGAACCCTCCGACCTGGTGGAGGATCTTAAGAAGATCAATACATACAAGATGGACATTCAGGATTATCTGGATCTTCTGACCGTATGGTATCGGGATGTGCTCATGTTCAAGGCAACCTGTGATGCAAATAATCTGGTATTTTCCAACGAACTGAACAGCATCCGTGACAAGGCAAAAGACAGCTCCTACGAAGGACTGGAATGTATTATTAAAGCGCTGGAGAAAGCAAAGGTAAGGCTCAATGCAAATGTAAACTTTGATATGGCCATGGAACTGCTTCTCCTGACAATGAAGGAGAACTGATATGATAAAGGTAATAGGCGTTCGTTTTCGTCAGGCTGGAAAGATCTACTATTTTTCGCCGGGAAAGCTGAAGATCAACCGTGGAGACCATGTGATCGTGGAGACCGCCCGCGGTGTGGAATATGGTTATGTGGTGGTTGGCAACCGTGATGTAGAGGATGACCGTGTAGTGCAGCCACTGAAGCCGGTGATCCGTATGGCAACAGAGCAGGATGACCAGCAGGCAGCAGCCAATAAGGAAAAAGAAAAAGAAGCATTTAAGATCTGCAAGGAAAAGATCAAGAAGCATGGGCTGGAGATGAAGCTCATCGATACAGAGTACACTTTTGATAATAACAAAGTGCTGTTTTACTTTACCGCTGACGGAAGAATTGATTTCCGTGAACTGGTGAAAGATCTGGCATCTGTGTTCAAGACCCGTATTGAGCTTCGGCAGATCGGTGTCCGTGATGAGACCAAGATCCTGGGCGGTATCGGCATCTGCGGAAGACCGCTGTGCTGCAATACCCATCAGTCGGAGTTCCTGCCGGTATCGATCAAGATGGCAAAGGAGCAGAATCTGTCTCTGAATCCGACCAAGATCTCCGGTGTGTGTGGGCGACTCATGTGCTGTCTCAAGCATGAGCAGGAGACCTACGAGGATCTGAACAGCCGTCTGCCGGGCATTGGTGATTATGTGACTGCCCGTGATGGAAGTAAGGGAGAAGTAAGCTCAGTGAACGTGCTCCGTCAGCTGGTCAAAGTGATCGTTACTCTGGAAAATGAGGAAAAAGAGATCCGTGAATACAAAGTGGAAGAACTGAGATTCAAGCCAAGACGCAAGAAAGAAAAGGGCGGAAAGAATCAGAACCATGGACATGATTTCCAGGACAAAGAGCTGAAGGAACTGGAAGCGCTGGAGAAAAAAGAAGGAAAATCCAAGTTAAATGACAAATAAGACCGGAACATTGTATCTGTGTGCAACTCCCATCGGTAATCTGGAGGATATGACTTACCGGGTGGTGCGGACATTGAATGAGGTGGATGTGATCGCAGCGGAGGATACGAGAAACAGTATCAAGCTTTTGAATCATTTTGACATCCATACTCCCATGACCAGTTATCATGAATATAACAAAATAGAAAAAGGACGGATCCTGGTGCGCCAGATGCTGGAAGGACAGAATGTGGCCTTGATCACTGATGCAGGGATGCCAGGCATCTCTGACCCGGGAGAGGAACTTGTGCGTATGTGCAGAGATGCAGGCGTGCCGGTGACTGCACTTCCGGGAGCCTGTGCCTGTGTGACTGCGCTGGTAATCTCCGGACAGTCTACCCGAAGATTCTGCTTTGAAGCATTTCTCCCTACGGATAAAAAAGAGAGAAAAGCAGTGCTGGAGGAATTGAAGGATGAGACCAGGACTACAGTGATCTATGAGGCTCCGCACAGACTTCAGAAGACATTGAAGGAGCTTCTGGAGCATCTGGGCAACCGGAATCTCACGATCTGCCGGGAGCTGACCAAGAAGCATGAGACCGGACAGGAGTTTTCTCTGGAGCAGGCCATTGCTTATTATGAGCAAAATGAGCCCCGCGGAGAATATGTGCTGGTGTTACAGGGGTGTTCCCGCCAGGAAAAGGAAAAAGAAGCACAGGATGCCTGGAAGGAAATGTCCCTTCAGGAGCATATGAAGGTCTATGAAGATCAGGGACTGGACCGGAAGGAAGCCATGAAACGTGTGGCTAAGGACCGGGGCGTCGGAAAAAGAGAGATCTATCAGGCATTATTGGAGGAAATATGAATATAGAATTGAAGCCGGGAGAACGATTGGATGACTTGCAGAGAAATGGATACAAGATCATACAGGATCCCGGCCGTTTCTGTTTTGGAATGGATGCGGTATTGTTGTCCGGGTTTGCAAAGGTAAAGCCAGGAGAACGGGTCGTGGATCTGGGAACCGGTACGGGGATCATACCGATCCTGCTGGAAGCAAGAAGCAAGGGCGCATCCTTTACTGGATTGGAGATCCAGCCGGAGAGTGCGGATATGGCATCACGCAGTGTCCAGCTCAATGATCTTCAGGAACGGGTTCACATTGTAAATGGAGATATTAAGGAGGCAGTGCAGATCTTCGGTGCTGCTTCCTGTCATGTGGTGACCAGTAATCCGCCGTATATGACAGCACAGCATGGATTACAGAATCCAGACCAGCCGAAGGCTATCGCAAGACACGAGGTATTGTGTACGCTGGAGGATGTGATATCCCAGGCTGCAGGACTTCTGATGCCGGGCGGCCGGTTTTATATGGTGCATCGACCATTTCGCCTGGCAGAGATCATGACGGGCTTATGTGCCCATGGTCTGGAACCCAAGCGGATGCAGCTGGTCTACCCGTATGTGGATCGTGAGCCGAATATGGTTTTACTGGAGGCTGTGAAGGGCGGGCGTCCACGGATCACGGTGGAGAAGCCGCTGATCATATATAAAGAACCTGGAAAATATATGGATGAGATTTATGATATCTATGGATACTAGAATGAAGATTATTGCGCATATTCATACGGATTTCCCTGATAAATTCGGAATCCCCAGACAGAGCGGTCTGGTGGAGGGACTGACAGGAGAGATCATATTTGAACCGGAATACCGGAATCCGGAGATTATCCGGGGAATCGAGCAGTTCAGTCATATCTGGCTGCTGTGGAAATTCTCAGAGTCGAAGAAAGAACACTGGTCTGCCACGGTCAAACCGCCGCGGCTTGGAGGTAAAGTACGTCTGGGTGTATTTGCCACCCGATCTCCTTTCCGACCTAATGATATCGGGCTTTCCTGCGTGCGTCTGCTTCGTGTGGAACAGACGGAGAAAGGACCGAAGCTTTATGTGGCGGGAGCAGATCTGATGGATGGAACACCCATCTATGATATGAAGCCATATATTCCGGTGTCAGATTGTCACCCGGAAGCATCCGAAGGGTATACCAGTCAGACAAAGGTGCATGCGTTGCAGGTGGAATTTCCGGAAGAGCTTCTGAGCCGCTACCCGGAAGAGAAGCGAAAAGCAGTGATCGGCGTGCTCTCTCAGGATCCAAGACCGGCCTATGTACAGGATCCGGAGCGTCTCTATGGGGTCTCCTTTGCCGGGTTTGATGTGAAATTCAAAGTGGTTGGAGACCTGCTGACAGTGGAAGATGTAGTGCCGCTTGGATAGTAATAAACAAGTAATTGTGGATAACTGTGTGGATAGTGTGGAAAACCCACAAAATGCTGTTGAAAAGGGATTTTTGACAGTGGAAAATAATACAAAATATATGTATAACTATGTGGATACTCCCGTAAGCTGTTAATAACAGGGTTATGGGAGTATTTTTATGAATGCATTGTGGGCAGGAATGATGCTGATGGCGATCATCTACGGAACATTTCACGGAACGATCCCGGCAGTGACACAGGCAGCACTGGATTCCGCCAAGGAGGCGGTATCACTGTGTATTACCATGCTGGGAATCCTGTCGTTCTGGATGGGACTGATGCAGGTGGGAAGTGCGTCGGGACTGATCGGACGCATGACAAGAGGGATCCGTCCGGCACTTCGGTGTCTGTTTCCGGGGATTCCAGAAGAACATCCGGCTCTGGAGCAGATTGCTGTCAATTGTATTGCGAACGTACTGGGGCTTGGCTGGGCGGCAACTCCGGCGGGCTTAAAAGCCATGGAAGAACTGTCAGCACTGGAAGAGGACCGGCACAGAGAGGATATTAGCCCTGTAAAGGAAGGCGTCATGAGGCCGCGGTCCAGAGTGGTTCCACCAGGTACGGCAAGTGACGAGATGTGTACGTTTCTGGTCCTGAATATTTCCTCACTTCAGTTGATCCCGGTCAATATTATCGCTTATCGGAGCCAGTATGGCAGTGTGGATCCTGCTGCGATCATAGGACCGGCCATTGTGGCAACCATGGTCAGTACCGGGGTGGGCGTGATCTTCTGTCTGCTCATGCAAAAAAAATCCTCCGGCTGACAGTTGTCAGCCAGAGGATCTTTCAGAACGAATCTGCGTTTACTTACATCAGCTTCATCAGTTCGTCCAGAACTTTGGCAGCGTTCATGGTGCCAAAATCCTGCGGAGCGATTGCCATGACTGGAATAGAACCAGCCTGTTTTTTGATGTCATCCAGTGCAAAACGGATCTGCGGTCCAAGAAGGATCGCATCGGTTCCGTCCAGATGCTCATCCAGTTCTACCATAGGATATGCGTGAACAGTAGCCTCCAGATTTCTCTTAGCTGCTTCCTGTTCCAGTTTCTTCACCATCATACCGGTGCTCATTCCCAGGTTACATAACATAACGATATTCATGCTTTATTCCTCCGTAGGTACAGCTGTCTCTTCTGCAAGCTTCTGCTTCTCATATACTTTGAAAAATGGCAGATAAACAAGTGCATCGATAATGATCAGCGCAATGGCAAGGATGAATGCTTTCACATCCAGAGTTGCAATAAATGCAGCGATCGGAGCCGGCATGTTCCATCCGCCGTAAGCGAAGGATTTGGATACGATACCGGTAGCCATACAGATGTAAGTGATGACACCGTTGAGCGGCATAGCGACTACGAACGGGATCAACAGAGTCGGGTTGTACATGATCGGCAGACCGAAGATCAACGGCTCGTTGATGTTAAAGATCGCCGGGATCAGTCCCAGTCTTCCGACGGTCCTGATCTGTTTGGATTTACTGGTTGCTGCCAGAACAGCAAGACCAAGTGTAGCACCACTTCCACCGATGGTCATGAAGGTCCACCAGAATGGCTCATTTACAATGTACGGCAGAGATACAGCAGCAGTTCCGGCAGCGAATGCAGCCATGTTTGCGCTGTAGTTGCTCATCAGGAATACATCCAGCGGTCCGGTGATGACAGAATCATGGATACCGAACCACCACAGAATCATGACAAAAACAGCCAAGAAGATGATTCCTCCAATACTGTCTACCAGTCCGAGCAGCGGGGACATGAGGATGGTCATCAGTTCCGGCAGCGGAGCACCGGTGATGCTCATGATGATCTGTCCGGATACACCGAAGATCAGGAAGATGATCACAACCGGGAGCAGGTTTCCAAGGGAATCTGCCAGTGCTGGAGGAACTCCGGCACCAGACAGGTCAATGTGACCTACTTTTTTCTCAGTCAGGGTTCTGTACAGCTCGAAGGACAGGATCGATGCAACCAGTGCAACGAACAGACCGGTTCCTCCAAGGTAATCAAAGGTCAGGCTTCCGTCCGGGTTCATAGTAGCCCAGATCAGGAAGGACATGGTAGTAACCAGGATCGGCATAGCCGGAGTCATCTTGTGATGTTTTGCCAGATTCAGACCCATTCCAAGAGCGATCCAGAATGCAAGCAGGTTCATGGTTACCATGTTGATAAAGTTAAAGGTAGGGCCGGTAAAATCAGCAAATGCCTGCCATCCCTGCATGAGGGAACGTGCAACACCAGGATCCATGGTTGTATAATCTGCAGGCGGACTGATCAGTACCAGTGCCAGTGCACCAACGGTGATAAACGGAATCATTGCAAAGAAGGAATTCTGCAGTGCAACAACATATTTATTTCTACCCAGCTTATTCGCCATTGGAGCAATGTGTTTTTCAATAAATGCTGTGAATTTTTCCATTGAAGCTTTTTCTCCTATTCTGTATTTTGTTTTTATACCAATAATAGCTGTCCTTGGGGATCCTTACAAGGTCATCGCTATCATAGTCAATGTATACGAGTCCGTATCGCTTCTTGTATCCGTTGATCCAGCTGTAGACATCCATGGTGGACCATACAAAATAACCGAGGACGGTACATCCGTCTTCCATAGCACGCTCGATCCAGTCTACATAGCCTTCCAGATATGCAATACGGTACTGGTCGTGGATCTGACCATCTACCACTTCATCGTAGTTTCCCACTCCATTTTCTGTGATGATCACAGGGATCTGTGGATAAAGACGCTTCAGATCCATCAGAAGATCATAGATGGAACGTGGATTGATCTCCATGCCCCAGGGGGTCTTCTCCATCTCGCTGTCTTCTCCGAGGCTGAACCAGTTTCCAATCTGGAATTTGGTCTTCTTGCCATCACCGGTGTTATTGACACCCAGATTGGTCTCCGGGCCGTCTGCCGGTTCCGCAATATAACGGTTGTAGGCATTGATACCAAGGTAGTCAACACATCCATCTGCAAATATGGAGGGATCTTCTTCTTTCATATAAGAAAGATCATAGCCATCCTTTTTCAGCTGATCCACAAAATCCTGAGGATAAGCACCTTTGACGCATACGTCATTGACGCAGAGGTTAAAGAACAGATCAGCCATGTGGGCTGCTTTTCTGTGTGCCTCATTGTCAGTCAGAACTGCGATCGGATAACTGTCGCTGACCAGACCAACCATTCCCGGGAGCTTTAATTCCCGGAAAACTGCAACGGCACGGGCACTTGCCAGCAGCATATGATGCATAGCTCTCCAGCGTCTGCCAAGATCCTTGACATTTGGCGGATAATTTCCAAAACCATAACAGCAGAGAGTCTCGTAGTTCGGCTCATTGATGGTGACCCAGTAATTCACTTTCTGTCCATATTCCTCAAAGCAGATCCGGGCATACTCCACGAACTGTTCTACGATATTGCGGTTTTCCCATCCGCCGGCTTCGTAGATGGATTCCGGCAGATCATAGTGATAGAGGGTTACCAGCGGTTCTACATGATATTTTCGGCAGGTGTCGATGACACGGTGATAAAAGTCAATGCCTTCCTGACTCTTACGACCGGTACCATCTGGCAGAATCCGGGTCCATGCAATAGAAAAGCGGTAAGCATTCTGACCTCCCTCAGCCAGCATACGGATGTCCTCTTCATAGTGATGATAAAAATCGCATGCCACATCTCCGGTCACCGGATTGACGCTGTTCTTCTCACTGTGGCAGAATACATCCCAGTTAGAAAGGCCTTTGCCGCCTTCCTTCCAGCCGCCCTCGCACTGATAAGCGGCAGTGGCACTGCCCCATAAAAACTCTTTATTCATTGATAAGCTTTCCCTTCAGTTCATTCATTTCTTTATAAACAGAGATAAACTCAGAAGCCAGTCTTTCATACATCAGTGCCATGGTCAGATGATCCTGCGCATGGACCATGAGAATGCTGTAAGCCAGATCCTTTCCGTCTGCTTCTGCGGATAAGAGATCCGTCTGTGCATCATGGGCTTCCTTCATGGATTTTTTACCTTCCTGGATCAACCGTTCGGCTTCTTCATAATCAGCTTTTTTTGCTGCGTCAATCGCCTGGAAAAAATGAGAAAAGGCATCTCCGGCGAATCCAATCAGCTGAAATGCCATCATCTGTGTTTCTTCCTTGTTCATGTTGGGTGTCACCTCCTTTTGCATTACAATAAATCAGCCAGATTGCGCTCCACAATCTGACTATTGGTTAAGTATTAAAAAATTATAAACTATTCCAGGGAAAGGGTCAAGGCATGAAGCAGAAACAATGAGAAACTATATGGTATATTGCATAAAATGAGGACTGCTTTTTTGTGAAATATATCAATTGACGTACAAAAACATATTTGTTATGCTTTTGAAGGTTTCAAAAAGAAAATATTTTTGGATTGTTACTGGCAAAGCAGGCAAAACCAACTGAGAGAGCGCGGAAGCGTTCTTTCCGGTTGGTTTTTTTATTTTATGATGCCAGGGTCAAAAGGTCTAAGCCCACATGAGCTTGCTCATAGGT
>OIXA01003239.1_pt1 | contig 17356 bp, 10 predicted proteins | sample 1587721 | NCBI WGS metagenome assembly OIXA01 (sample SAMEA3888900, study PRJEB22519) | human gut metagenome | biome: human gut; feature: human-associated habitat; material: faeces | place: Denmark | collected 2013 | reverse complement strand
CGCTCATCCTTCCCAGCGGAGCTGGGCCCCTTCCGTTCACAAGGCCACGGACGGCCATGCCTTTCGGCGGCACATGCGCCCCGAGCTCTTTGCTTCACAGGGATTTGCGCATGCCTTTATACCCTCTGGCGTTGATTCTCGCGGATTCCCGAGCTCTCTGCTTCACAGGAATGTGTCTCATGGTTGTATTACGCCTGCATCTTCCTGAGGAAGAGCTTGATGGTGTTCTGCATGAGGCAGGTGATGGTCATCGGACCTACGCCGCCCGGAACTGGGGTAATTACTGATGCTATCGGTTCTACTGCATCGTAATCCACGTCACCACAAAGCTTTCCGGTCTCAGGATCGCGGTTCACACCTACGTCGATAACTACTGCACCTGGAGCTACCATATCCTTCGTAACGAACTTAGGACGGCCGATAGCCACGACCAGGATTTCTGCTTCACGTGTTACAGCGGCAAGGTCCTTGGTGCGGCTGTGGCAGATGGTTACTGTGGCGTTGCGGTCCAAAAGGAGTTTCGAGACAGGAAGTCCGACAATCTGGCTGCGGCCGATAACTACGGCGCGTTTTCCCTTGATCTCCACATTGGCTTCCTCCAACATTCTGATTATGCCCTCAGGTGTACATGGAACAGTGCAAGGCTGTTTCATCCAAAGCGCTGCCACATTGAGAGGGTGGAAACCGTCGACGTCCTTATCCTTGGAAATGGCTGCGATAACCTTATCCTCACTGATGTGGTCAGGCAGAGGCAACTGAACCAGGATACCATCCACGGTATCATCAGCATTCAGCTGATCGATAAGTCCGAGAAGCTCCGCCTCAGAGATATCAGCCGGTTTCAGGATAGTGGTATTCTTGATTCCGACCACCTCGGAAGCCTTGGCCTTACCTTTTACATAAGACTGGCTTGCAGGGTCTTCGCCGACCAGAATAACCACAAGATGCGGTACACGTCCATATTTTTCAGGGAAAGTCTTCACCTGTTCGGCCATTTCGGCCTTTAGCTTTACGGAAAGATCTTTTCCGCTTATGATTTTAGCCATAGTTAGTATTAATCATTAAATTTTGCAAGTTAGTCATTTTTTCGCTATTTCCAACCTCCGCCGAGCGACTTATAGAGAGAGACGATAGCAAGATTCTCTTTCGTCCTCGCCTCGCAGAATTCCAACTGAGATGACAAATACTTACGCTGGGCATCCAACACATCGATGTAATTGATCACACCATTTATGTACTGACTGTTCGCAAGCGTGATATACTTCATGCTCGACTCCTCCATTTCAGCCTTTACCTGAGTGTTGTAACGGGCAGACTGGAATACCACAGTAGCATCGTAAACCTCTCTGAATGCCTGCATTACATCCTTCTCATACTTTAGGCGTGACTGCTCGTACGCAGAAACAGCAGCCTTCATGGCAGCCTTGCGCTTTCCGAATTCGAAAACAGGTGACGCCAAGGTCGCCCCAGTAAACCAGAACGGAGAATTAAGAAAATCTCTAAGTTCTCTATTCTCAAACCCCGCTCCAAGATTTATCACAAAGTTCGGGAATCTGTCCGCGATGGAAATTCCGACACGTGCCTCTGCAGCCCTCAACGAGTTCTCTGACACCATAAGATCCGGTCTGCGTTTCAGAATCTTGGACAACACTCCGGAAGGGACTGCCGTAACAGAGTAGATGTCCGAGGAAGAAACACTTCTTTCGATTTCTTTCGGATATGAGCCCGTAATGAAGCACAACTCGCTCTCTTTCAGCGCTATCTGTTTCTGCAAATCAGGAATCAGAGCCTGCGCCGAAGCAAGTTCCACAAGTGCCTGCTGGTAAGGAATTTCTGAAGTCAGACCACCTTCAGCACGAAGCCTGGCCTGCTTCACGGATTCCTGTCTGGACTCCAACGTATTGGAAACTATCTCGAGTTTTCTGTCCAGTCCCACGAGTTCAAAATATGCAGCAGCCACGCTCGACACGATGCTCATCTGCACTGCTTTCTGAGCCTCTTCCGTAGCGAGATAGTCAGCCATCTTTTCTCTTCCTGCCCACTTCAGTTTGCCCCAGAAATCGACTTCCCACTGAAGCGAAACCTTCGTTCCCACTTCCACACTATTCGGTTTCGTACTCTTTCCGCCATAATCGCTATGGTCGTTCTGTCCGTAGACCTTCGCCGATATGGCCGGAAGCTGCGAAGACTTCTGCATCCTATATTTGTAGCGCATCTCGTTCAGACGCTCCGCCGCTATCAGCACGTCCTTGTTATAGGTCAATGCCGTCTCTATAAGTTTCTGCAACTCAGGAGCTTCGTATACTTCCCTCCAGCTGAGGTCGCCAAAACTGCTGTCGCCCATTTCTTCCGTAAAAGACTGAGGGACCTCGCCCAGATCAGGTTTCTGACAATACTTCGCTGTCGAGCAGGAGTTCAGGGTCAATGCCGATGCAGCGACGATCACCATCATTGACATAAACGAACCTTTTTTACCGATTTTGGGGCGCCAACCCGACATTTTGGCTTTCAGCTTATAGATGACTACGAAGAAGAACGGCACGAATACGATACCTACGGTGATTCCGGTGATCATACCGAAGAACACTCCGGTACCGATGTTCTGGCGACTTTCAGAGCCCGGACCGCTGGCGAATACGAGCGGAAGCATACCGAGGATGAAGGCAAGCGACGTCATGACGATAGGACGGAATCTCAGCTTGGCAGCAGTGACTGCGGCTTCCACGACGTCTTTTCCGGCTTCCACTTCTTCTTTCGCAAACTCCACGATAAGGATGGCGTTTTTAGCGACGAGTCCGACGAGCATCACCAGTCCGATCTGGAAATAGATGTTGCTTTCCATTCCCAAGACCGCGACGCCCAGGTACGCGCCTGCAATGGCTATCGGAAGGGTCAAGATGACCGCAACAGGAATCGACCAGCTCTCGTATTGCGCTGCAAGGAAGAGGAATACGAAGAGAAGGGCCAATGCCAAAACGAGTCCTGTCTTTCCGCTTTCTTTCTTTTCCTGATAGGACATTCCGCTCCATTCCACACCGATATTGTCAGGGAGATGTTTGTCTGCGAGGTCCTGGAGAATCGACAATGCTTTTCCGGAACTTACTCCATTTGCAGCTTCACCACTGATGGTAGAGGAGTTATACATGTTGAACCTCTTTATGGTACCAGGGCCCGTGGTATAATGAGTCGTACCCAAGGCATTGACAGGAATCATGGTGCCTCCAGCGCTTTTCAGAAAGAAGAGATTCAGGTTGTCCGTATGCGCACGATATGGCGCATCTGCCTGTATATAAACACGATAGATTCGGTTATACATATTAAAGTCGTTCACGTAAATTGCTCCCGTGAAGGCTTTCAGAGTAGAGAACACGTCAGCCATGGAGAGTCCGAGCAGCTGAATCTTGTCCCTGTCCGCGTCGAAGTACAACTGAGGAATATCGGCCTGCATTCCAGAAGATAAACCTGTGAATTCTTTTCTCTTGGAAGCATAATACAACAGGGTATCTGTGGCATTTTGAAGATCCTGATATGTCGCGTCTCCACGCGCTTCGAGTACCATGGAGAAACCGCCGGTTGTTCCGAGTCCAGGAATGACAGGAGGAGTGCCGATATAAACCTTGCTTTCAGGATAAGTCGACAGGGTATCTCTTACCATGGCTATGGTCTTGGACATGTCTGTCACCTTTCGTTTGTTCCACGGCTTGAGAATCACCGTCAGCGTACTGCCGGACTGTGTGGTTCCCACTCGTGGGCTGGAGCCCGTGACATTCAGCACATAATCCACATCATGCTGACGCAGTAGGAATGCCATCGCCCTGTCGGTAACTTGTCTGGTGCGCTCAAGTGTAGCTCCCATAGGCAGTTCCAGTTCCACCGTGAAATAGCCCTGGTCCTCTTTAGGGATAAAGCTCTGGGGCACAAGTCTTCCAAGCACAAATATTCCGATTACGGCTATTCCGAACATCGCAAACATTCGTCTGGAGTTGTTCACCGCGAGTCGTACCATCCTGGTATAGAACGAGGTACCGTTATCCATCCAGGCATTTATCTTTCTGAATATAAAGTTCTTAGGCTTTTCTTCACCATGCGGCTTGAGAAACTTGGAGCACATGACAGGGCTTAATGTCAGAGCTACGATAGTCGATATGATCACCGACACGGCGATAGTCACGGTAAACTGACGGAAGAGCTGACCGGTAATTCCCGAGAGGAAGCTCACAGGCACGAACACGGCACAGAGCACGAGCGACATGGCGATAAGCGCTCCTCCGATTTCCCGCATAGCTTTTTTGGTAGCCTCATACGGAGAAAGATGCTCGGTCGTCATGATACGGTCCACGTTTTCCACCACCACGATAGCGTCGTCGACCACGATTCCGATCGCCAAGATGAGACCGAGAAGGGTCATCATATTCAGCGAGAATCCGAAGATGAGCATAATTCCGAAGGTTCCTATCAATGATATCGGAACGGCTATGGCCGGGACCAATGTCGCCCTGACGTTCTGCAACGAGAGGAACACCACCAGGATAACCAATATAAGTGCTTCAAACAGAGTTCTATACACATGATGTATGGATTCCGATATATAAGTAGTCATGTCGAACGGAATGTTATACGACATTCCCTCAGGGAAACCTGCACTGATTTCCTCCATTTCGGCACGTACATTTTCAGCGACCTCCATGGCATTGGCCCCAGGAAGCATATAAACATTCACAACAGCCGCATTGCGGGCATTGATTCCACTCTCGGTGTTGTAGGACTGGGCTTCCAGCGAGATTTTCGCAACATCCTTCAGACGGATGAGAGAACCGTCACTGCCGGTACGGACAACGATCTTTTCGAACTCTTCCACTGAAGACAAGCGTCCGGGAGCGGTAATGGGGATAGTCACATCCACATCCGTAATAGGCTGCTGGCCAAGTACTCCCGCCGCCGCTTCACGGTTCTGGTCCTTCAATGCGTTCTGAAGATCCTTCACAGTGATTCCGAGGCTGGCCATCTTGTCAGGCTGCACCCAAATCTGCATGGCATAGTAACGGCTACCGACGTTGGAAACTCCGCCCACGCCGGGAACACGCCTGAGTCTGTCCTGAATATTCAATGTCGTATAGTTACTCAGATATATTTCATCGAATTTCGGGTCATCAGACATTATAGTTATGGTCATGAGCTTGCTGGAGGACTCCTTCTCCACAGAAATACCATTCTGCACCACTTCCGCCGGAAGTCTGGACTCCGCCAATTTCACCCTGTTCTGAACCTCGACCGCAGCGAGATCCGGATCGGTCGAGATGTCGAAGGTCAATGTCGCTGAGTACAAGCCGCTGTTCGAGTTGCTCGACTCCATGTAGAGCATACCCGGAGTTCCGTTGAGCGACTGCTCGATAGGTGTAGCGACCGCCTGAGACACGGTCTGGGAATTCGCGCCTGGATAAGAAGCTGAAACGCTTACCACAGGCGGAACGATTTTCGGATACTGGTCTACCGGAAGCAGAGTCAGTCCGATAAAACCTACAAGTACGATTATGATGGATATGACAGTCGAAAAGACCGTTCCATACTGATTTTTCAACGTTCAGCGAAGCTCCGCAATGGTCCACCACAAAAAGGGACCACTATAAAGTTCGGATTTTTTACTAACTTTGTCTATTTGTGAAAATTTATTTAAACTATGGTAAAGCATATCATTTTATGGACTTTGAAGGACGGTTTGTCCGAAGAAGAGAAGGCTACAATCAAAGCATCTATTAAAGAAGGTCTGGAATCTCTGCTCGGCGTGGTTCCGGGACTTGTGGATATAAAGGTTCAGATTGACGGCAGATTGGCATCTTCCAACGCCGATATCATGTTGGACTGCACTCTCGAATCAGAAGAGGCTCTGAAGGGTTATGCTGTTCATCCTGCGCACGTTGCAGTAGCAAACAGCAGAGTGCGTCCTTACACCGCCGTAAGATCCTGCCTCGATTTCAAACTATAGCCCAAGATTACGAACTATATTGCAGGTAGGCCAGCTTACCCGGAGAGAATTTCTATATGTTATTAACCTTGCTATTGTCAATTGCAGTAGATTCTTTACAAATAAAGGAATCTACAATCGTCTCTGATAGAGTAAGCAAAGAAGTGCCTGCACAAGTATTGCAAGGTTCTCAGCTGCAGAGTCTTTCTACGGCCTCTGTAGCTGACGCCTTGAAATTCTTTGCCGGCGTGCAGATTAAGGATTATGGTGGACTGGGCGGCCAAAAGACTGTAAATGTCCGTTCTCTGGGAACACAGCATACAGGTGTTTATATCGACGGTATCAGGATAACCAATTGCCAGAACGGGACAGTAGACCTCAGCAAGTATTCTCTTACCAATATGGAAATGGTGGAATTGTACAATGCGAACAAGATTTCTTCTCTTATGTCCGCATCCGAGTATGCTTCCGCATCCACAGTCTACTTCACGACGAAACAACCCGTAAAGACATCTTCGTCAGCCACTTACAAATACGGTTCATTCAACACGCATAAGGCTTCCGTACATTTCGACTACAAGAAATATCTGTCATTGGACGCTGAAGCCGGACATTCAGACGGAAACTACAAGTTTCATTACAAGTCGCAATACGAGGACACTACAGGCACCAGACACAATTCCGACATTTCTTATCTGAGGTCAGAATTGTCAGGATTCTACAAGGACCTCAAACTGCATTCCTACATCTACTATTCAGACAGAGGTTTGCCCGGCGGTATCGTAAAAAGGCTGTCGGACAAGTATCAGGATGTGGGCAGAGAAGATGACCTGAACACGTTCACACAGTTGTCATACGTCAAGCAGTTCGACCATTTGTCCGTAAAATACAATGGACGTTATGCTTATGACAAGCTTCATTTCAACACTGATTTCTTAGAGAACCAGTTCGTACGGTACAACAACTATTACATTCAGCAGGATATTTACAATGCCTACGCAATAGCTTATCAATCAGATATTTTAACTATCTCCAATTCTTCCGACCTGAGATGGTCGGACCTATCCTGCAATGTTACCGGTATGTCCTATGTCTACAGGTTGGACTTCAAATCCGTGCTGTCAGCCATCCTCAACACGGAACATTTCTCCATGAGCGGCTCACTGCTTTACACAAATGTACGTGACAAGTCGTCCATGAAGACCGCATCTCCCCTGAACCGTCTCACGCCTTCAGTCCAGATGTCTTTCAAGTGGAACAAGTTCTCTCTAAGGTCTTTCTACAAGTCCATATTCAGGGCCCCGACTCTGAATGACCTCTATTATACCCAAGTGGGCAGAAGGGACTTGAAGCCGGAATACACGACGCAATACGACATTGGCCTGACCTATAAAAATGACTTTCTGGATGCTCAGATCGACTATTATCAGAATGATGTGAAGGACAAGATCATCTGTGTTCCTCAGGGCGGCGCATATCAATGGAGAATGTTGAACCGCGGATTTGTTTCGACCAACGGCATTGACCTGTCCCTAAGGTTCACGTATAAATGGTTCTCGCTTTTCAATGCTGCCACTTATCAGTCCGTACGGGACTGGACCGACCCCAACGATGGTTCATATGGCAGGCAGTTGATTTATAACCCGAAGTTTTCCAATTCCACGATACTGTCCTTTTCTTACAAGAACTTGTCCGGTTCCGTATCACATATGTTCTGTTCGAAAAGGTATTGGTCGTATGCTTCTGATGAGGATGTACTGCCGAAGTATAATTGTACTGACCTGAAAATCGGGTATTCGTTATGGAAGTGCACTTTAACATTTGAATGTGACAACATTTTCAACAATTATTATGAATTAATACAGCGATGGCCTCTTCCTGCCAGACGGTATTACTTCACTTTAAAAATTAATTTATAATATGTTCAAAAAACTAGTATCACTGGCGCTTCTGGTCCTGGCAATCTCCTGTACCAAGGAACAGTCGGTTTCAGACGCCAATGTTTCATTTGAGGGATTGCATCCGACCACCAAGGTAACTGTTGCAGACAACAAGTTGGCTTGGGAGCAGACCGATTCCTATTATCTTTACAATGGTACCAAAGGTTATAAGTACCAGTATGTTTCGAAAGGGGTCTTCCGCCCGACCGAAGCTGTCAAGAAGGCTGACAGTTACCAGGCTTTCTATCCGTTTTCTTGGGTGAAGTCTGTTTCAGATGATGTGTTTACCGTAGAGTTCCCGTCAGTCCAGACCACAAAGGACGGAATCATCACAGGTGACTCATTCCCGTTCGCCTGCGTGTCTGACGATTTGAGCAATCTCAAGTTCAAGAACCTGACCGGCATCATTGACTTTAACCTCAAGACGAAGACGCAGTCGAAGTCTATAGTTAAGGCGACTCTCGCGGCTGACAAGCCGATAGCAGGGGCTGCGTCAGTGCGGACTTCCGACTATTCGGTTTCCATGCTGGGAACCGCCACTGAGATAACTCAGACATTCAGCTATTCGGTAGACAATACTGATGTTCAGCACCTTATGTTCGTATTGCCCCCTTCCGAATACACTCTTACGCTGACGGTTACTGCTTCGGACGGTTCAGTGCTGACAGCCAGATACAAGAACGTGAATATCGCCAGGTCCACCATTACGACTCAGCCGGTCACAAAAGATTTCATATCTGCTTCTTCAGAGGAATATGTCATTCTTCTCAATGAAGGAAACTGGCAGTCAGACAACGGACAGGTATCCCTCATAAGGAATCATGAGATAACAAATCAGTGGTTCAGGACGATAAACAACACCAAGATAGGAGATACCCCTGAGGATATCATCTACATCCCCGAGAAGAATCTGTTGGCAATCTCTGTCAATTGGTCCAACATCATCTATTTCATCCGTCCGGACGGCAAACTTGTAGCCCAGACCGAGAATATCCCTAACTGCAGGCACATGTGTGTGGACGACAGAGGTTATCTCTATATAACTTCCTATGCCCACGATACTGCGCTCGGTGAAACTTATGAACGCGGTTATGTCGCGAAGGTGGATTTGAACAACTATAATATCGTATCGACTATCGAAGTGGGATATGAACCGGAGGGCATAGCATTCTATGACGGAAAGCTTTTTGTCGCAAATACCGGCGGTTATGCTTTCTCAGAATCGCATAGTTATGAGCACACTGTCTCTGTAATCGATTGTCTGACATGGACTAAATTACAAGATGTGGAGATTCTCACAAAGTCAGGAGCTCCAGTAATCAATCTTTATGGAGAGATGTCCCAGTGCGGACCATATTTGTGTATCAATTCCCCTGGAGATTACAACACTGTCAGTCCGGCAACTGTCATCTTCAACTGCACAGACAATTCCTATAATGTAATAGAAGGTATTCCTTGTACTTATAACACGACTACAGTAAATAACAAGTTTTTTACTGTCGGTTCACAGTTCTCCTATTCGACCAACGAATATGTTTATTATGTGAACACCATCGATCCCGCCACAATGGAGATAATCAACGGTTTTGAGAGACCTGACGGAACTGTAGCAGAAACACCTTACAATGTAATTTCCAAGATGCAGAATCCATATTGTGTCTACTGTAATCCATATACAGGACATTTGTATGTAGTAGATGCCAAGTCGTACACTTCTGCTGCAGATGTGTTCGAATTCGACGTTAACGGCAATCAGGTAGGTTCAGCACTTGCAGCCTACATAAATCCGGGACACATGATAGCAGTTCCTTCGAATGCAGTAACGTCCGCAACTCTTCGACATTGATCAAAATCATGATTGTACAAGAAATAATGTGAAAGTCATTGCAGTTATCCCTACTGTCACAGTCAGACTTTTGTACGGTCCATTTATATTATTAACAGTTAATAGTTGGTTAAAACTAAAAACAAATGAACAAAACAATTAAATTCGCATTGCTGCTCTCAGCAATCACTTGCATCTCATGCAATAAAACTGAACTCACACCTACCAAGTGGCTTAACGAGCTGTCAGACAAGAAAGTGCAGTCATCCGTCAAAGTAAGTGACTATGTAAACTCGAAGTCTGTATGGTACAATTCAAATCTGGAATCCCTGAACAAGGACGGATTCGAAGTAACAGCCTTCAACGCAGTGAACAATAAAATGTGGCAGGAACATTTTATTAAATCAGGAGAGAATTTCGGCTCAGACAAGGCCATGTGGACCAAGGCAGGCAAGATGAATTTCTATGCTGCGCATCCGTCCTCATTCAGCTTCGATGAGAATCAGGTCCTTCTGCAGAATACAGGCACCAATTCGCCGCTCAACTACGACCCTATAGTTTCCTATGTAAAATCAGAAGAAACGGATGTGGTGAACTTTGAATTTTATCACGCCGCCTCACAGGTGAAGATGACAGTTTCCAACAATTCAGACTGGGATGTAAGAGTTTCAGGTGAACTTATCGCATTTTATTCATGGGGAACATTCAAATGGCAGGAACCGGAGTTCCAGAATATAGATGAATTCACTCAGTCCAAGAAACTTAAGGCATCATGCTGGACCACCAGTGACGAGTACTTCATGGCCGGAGCTGTCGGAAGCACAGCCGGTTCCATAAACGCACCTTTCGTAAAAGGCGACAAGGCACAGCTTCTCGTCACCAATGTAGTTCCTTTTGTCTATGACGGTCATGAGGTTCCGTCAGTAGTTACCGGAACTACCACATATCCTACTACCCGTGTAAGGTTCAAGGTTTATTACCAGAAGAATGATGTGGAGTGCACCCCTCTCGTCTATGAGAAAGAAATAAAGACCCTCGTTCCGGGAATCTGCTACAACTTCCACCTGGACATTCAGGGCGATTATGAGCCTAAGGCATTGATTTCCACAGTAACAGTAGACGACTTCACTGAAGTGACTGACGACATCACTGTAAAGCCTTGGGAGACCAAGACATATAAGGTGACCCTTACTGCTGATGAGACCATGGGCAAGGTGACAGGAGCAGGAGAAGTGAAAGCGGGTGAAGAAGTTACCATTTCAGCTGTTCCTAATGACGGATATGAGTTCGTGTCTTGGTCAGACGGTTCTACCGAAGCGACCCGCAAAATCACAGTGACAAAGGATATCACCCTTACCGCTACCTTCGCCGAGAAACCTTCATATTCAGCTCTTTACATTATATACGGAAACGAATGGCAGGCCAGCAAGTCGAATTCTCTCGAAAGACAGGCTGACAATCACACTTGGAAGAAGACCATAACTCTGACAGATTCCAACAAGGATTTTTCAGGTAATGGTCCGGGTTTCTTCATCGTATCGTCTACAGGTTATGACTACACCGCTTTCTACGGAGGCTCAGCAGATGTCCTCACAAAAGGTGACAATAACACTTACCCGCAGACTCTGATTACTGCCGAGGCGGGTACATATGATTTCACCTTCAACGACAAGACTCTCAAGTATTCTCTCGAGAAGACCAAGACAATAGAAGAATATAAGGCTGAGCTTCAAGCCCTTATAACTTCTTACGAGAACGATGACCCTAACGGTTACGATTATACGGAAGCGTCACTCAAGGCTTACAACGATGCCCTTGCAGCCGCAAAAGAAGCCCTCAACTCACCAGATATAAATGTCGTAAAGAATGCAAAAGAGGCTCTGGAAAAGGCATATAAAGCTCTGACTACAGGCTCGACAGATGTAGAACTTCCGGATATCGGATAGTTCTCATGTGGCTAAGAAAAAAAGACGGGGAGAATCTCCTCGTCTTTTTTCATATATATAAGCCACAAATGCTATTTCTCAAACGCCCAGTGTCCGATATCGGTACGATGGAAAAGATTATCGCAGTCGATATGTTCCACAGCTGCAAGAGCCTTGTCATGAGCTTCTTTCAATGTCGGTGCAGATGCCAGAACCATAAGGACACGGCCACCGTTCGTCACAAGAGAATGACCTGCCTTGTCGAAAGCCTCATGTCCATCACCATCCAACTTCTTCAGGGATGTGCCCATATGATAAACCTTCACTGAAGGATCCTTCATAACCTCATCCACGCCCCGTATCTCGAAGCCTTTTTTATAAGACCCCGGATAACCCTTGGAAGCAAGTACGAAACCGATGACAGCATCAGAATACCACTTGGTCAGAGGCATCGGAGTCTTATTGGCCACAGCCCAGAAAATCTCGAAAATATCAGATTCCAAGCGAGGAAGAACCACCTCAGTCTCAGGGTCTCCGAAACGGCAATTAAACTCGATAACCTTAATTCCGTCAGGGGTTTTCATAAGTCCGCCATAGAGCACACCATGGAAAGGTATACCCTCCGAAACCATGCCTGAAGCAATCGGCTTCATAATATGTTCGAGCGCATAAACCTCATCTTTCTCTGTAATGAACGGAAGCGGAGTATAAGCACCCATGCCGCCTGTATTAGGGCCTTCATCATTATCGAAAGCTCTTTTATGATCCTGAGAAAGTTCCATAGGCTCTACCTCAGAACCATTTACAAAGCAAAGAAGCGAGAACTCAGGACCGGTAAGGAATTCCTCCACCACTACCCTGCCGTGACCGAACTTGTCGTCCAGAAGCATATCTTTCAACGCCTCATCAGCCTGTTCATAAGTCTCTGCCACCACAACGCCCTTGCCCGCAGCCAAGCCGTCATACTTCAACACGACAGGAAGTTTACCGGCATTGACATAAACAAGAGCCTCATTGTAATCAGAGAAAGTGCGATAGGCCGCGGTAGGCACGTTGTACTTGGCCATCAGCGACTTGGCGAAATCCTTGCTCGACTCGATGCGGGCAGCAGCCTTCGAAGGTCCGAAGATCTTCAGCCCGCGCGCCTCGAACTCATCCACGATACCGGCCGCCAGAGAAACCTCCGGACCGACTACGGTCAGGTCAATGCCTTCCTGCGCAGCGAAGTCGGCGAGTTCATCTACCTGAGTATCAGCAAGAGGGACACACTTCGCCTGACGCGCTATACCGGCATTGCCTGGTGCGCAATATATTTTTTCCACTCTGGGCGAGCGGGAAAGAGCATCCACGATAGCATGCTCTCTTCCGCCACTGCCTACGACCAAAACTTTGGCCCTGCGAGGGATATTCACTTCGTCCATAACTATTAATGCTTGAAATGACGCTCACCAGTGAAGAGCATGGTGATACCCTTCTCATTGGCTAGTTTTATAGAATCCTCGTCACGGATACTTCCGCCTGGCTGAACGATAGCCTTGATGCCATACTCGGCAGCGATAGCCACGCAGTCATTGAATGGGAAGAAACCGTCAGAAGCGAGCACAAGACCCTCAGTCATAATGTCTTTACCCTCTTCTTTCAGAGTCTTCTGAGCCTGTTTCAGAGCGATTTCTGCAGAGCCGATACGGTTCATCTGACCTGCACCTACGCCGTAGGTCATGCCGTTCTTGGCTACTACGATAGCGTTGGACTTCACATGTTTTACGATCTTCCATGCGAACTCGAGGTCAGCAAGCTGCCCGGCAGTCGGCTTAGCCTCTGTAACACACTGGTCTGCAGCGACAGGCTTTGTGTTGATGTCTCTGTCCTGAACCAGCATACCGCCGTTCATGCTGACATACTGCTTGCGGACAGTGTTGTCCTTAGACATATCCACCTTCAAAACGCGGAGATTCTTCTTCGTGCAGAGAAGTTCGAGAGCGTCCGGAGCGAATGAAGGAGCCATCACGATTTCCAGGAAAATAGGCTTCAGCATCTCAGCAGTCTCGAGGTCGATTTCCCTGTTGGCAGCCACGATACCTCCGAAGATACTGGTCTTGTCAGCCTCATAAGCCTTCTTCCAAGCCTCAGCGATAGTCTTGCCTGTAGCACTTCCGCATGGATTCATATGCTTTACACCTACGCAGAATGGTTCATCGAACTCACGGGCGATGTTCAATGTAGCATTGGCATCCTGGATATTATTGTAAGACAACTCTTTACCATTAAGCTGTTCAGCGCTGGCAAGTGAGAATGACTCAGGTGTCGTGCTTGCAAAGAACTTGGCCTCCTGGTGAGGGTTTTCGCCGTAACGGAGTTCCTGTTTCAAATCATACTCGAGGAACAGTTTCTCAGGAAGACCTGCCTGTGCACGCATATAAGTAGAAATAGCCATATCATACTCTGCAGTATGGGTATAAGCCTTCGCAGAAAGTTTCAGACGAGTCTCACGGGTAGTGTTTCCGCCGGCCTTAATCTCAGAGATAATAGTCTCATAATCAGCAGGGTTACAAACGACAGTAACTGACTCCCAGTTCTTCGCCGCACTGCGCAACATAGAAGGACCTCCGATGTCGATATGCTCCACTGCATCCTCCATGGTCACATTCGGCTTCGCGATAGTCTCGCGGAAAGGATAAAGGTTCACGCAGACCAGGTCGATTGTGTCAATGCCGTTGTCTTTCAGTTCTTTCATGTGCTCAGGAACATCGCGACGGGCGAGAAGAGCTCCATGGATTTTCGGATGAAGTGTCTTCACACGTCCATCACAGATTTCCGGAAAACCGGTAACGTCACTTACACTTGTAACAGGAACCCCTGACTCTTTCAGGAGTTTCATTGTGCCGCTCGTAGAAAGGATTTCCCATCCGAGAGCGACCAGACCCTTGGCGAATTCTACCACGCCGGTCTTATCACTGACACTGATTAATGCTTTCATTTAAATAATATGTTATACCTATAAATAATTCACGCCGCAAAGGGCATCTGAATCATGCCCGCCACCCGGGGCGTCAGGCACATAAAATGCTACAGCAGAGCGATATCCACGCCCGGAGTATCGGTCACGCGACCGATGACTGTAGCCTTGTCACCATGAGCTGCGAGAATGTCGATAGCCTTCTGAGCCTCAGACTCATCCATAGCGAGAACCATTCCGACACCCATGTTGTAAATGTTGAACATTTCACGATGCTCGATATTGCCATGCTTCTCCAGGAAACGGAAAATCGGAAGAATCTCCCAAGTTCCCTCATCCACATGAATACCCTGACCCTCCTGAAGGATGCGGGGGATATTCTCATCGAAACCACCGCCGGTAATATGCGCAACTCCGTGTACGTCACAGTTTCTGATGACGTCGAGCACCTGTTTCACATAAATTCTGGTAGGGGTCAATGCTACCTCTCCGAGAGGTTTGTCACCGAGTTCCGGATAAACCTTGTGCAAATCGAGAGCAGCATCGGAGAAAATCTTACGGACCAGGCTGAAGCCATTTGAATGAACACCGGAAGAAGCGATTCCCACGAGAACATCTCCCACCTTTACCTTGGTTCCGTCGATAAGTTTGGACTTTTCCACAACTCCGGTAGTGTAACCTGCGATGTCATATTCTCCGTCGCTATACATACCCGGCATCTCAGCAGTCTCACCACCGATGAGAGCACATCCAGCCTGACGGCATCCCTCTGCAACACCGGAAACGATAGCCTCGATCTTGGCAGGAATGTTCTTTCCTACAGCCACATAGTCCAAGAAGAAGAGAGGCTCCGCACCCTGCGCAAGAACATCATTGACACACATGGCGACAGCATCGATACCGATTGTGTCATGCTTGTCCATCGCGAATGCGAGTTTGAGTTTGGTTCCGACACCGTCGGTTCCGCTCACGAGAATCGGCTCCTTGATATTCAGAGCCGAAAGGTCAAACATTCCTCCGAATGACCCTATGTTACCCATCACGCCCAGACGTGATGTCGAAGCCACATGTTTCTTGATACGCCTTACAACATCGTATCCGGCTTCAAGGCTTACGCCCGCTTTTTCGTAATCTACTGCCATAGATATATATATATGATTATATGTTAAAACTTACCATCTTTATTCGCTTCCTCGTAGCTTGCGTAAAGTGCTGTAGGATAATCCCCTGTGAAGCAGGCAAGACAAAGGTCGCTTCTCTTTCCGGCCTCGTAGAGCGCTGACTCCTTCAGGAATTCCAGAGTATCAGCCTCGATCGCCTGACGCGCCTCGTCCAAAGTCCTGCGTGAACACAGAAGTTCATCATAAGTGGAAATGTCCACACCGTAGAAGCACGGGAACTTGATCATAGGGCTGGCGATACGCACATGTACCTGAGTAGCACCGGCTTCACGAAGCATTCTGACGATTCTGCGGGACGTGGTACCACGCACGATAGAGTCGTCTATCAGGACTACCCTCTTTCCGTTCACGATACTGCGCACAGGGGAAAGTTTCATCTTCACACCCTTGTCACGCAACTCCTGAGACGGCTGGATGAACGTTCTTCCTATATATTTGTTCTTGATGAGTCCCATCTCGTAAGGCAATCCGCTCGCCTCAGCATAACCCATTGCCGCACTGAGACTTGAATCCGGAACACCCACTACGATATCAGCCTCTGCAGGAGAATCCCTGAACAAAAGTTTTCCTGTCTCCTTGCGGAAAGAATGCACGTTCATGCTCTCTATATCACTATCCGGACGAGAGAAGTAGATATACTCCATAGCGCACATCGCATGACGCTGATATTCAGAATATTTGTTGCTTCTGATACCGTGATGGTCTATAGTGATCACCTCACCTGGCTCCACGTCACGTATAAACTCCGCGCCTATGGTACTGAACGCGCAAGTCTCACTGCTGACGACATAACCGTCACCGATTTTACCGAGAGACAAAGGCCTCAGACCATATTTGTCACGACACGCATAGATTCTGTTCTGAGTCATGATGATGAAAGCGAACGCGCCTTCTATCATGTTAAGCGCCTCCATCAACGGATAGATACGCGGTTTCTTGCGCTCATGCGGGTCCTTCTTAATAAGATGCGCCAGGACCTCACTGTCTGAAGTGGACTGGAAAAGGCTCCCATGATCCTCCAGATAACGTCTGAGCAAATCGGAATTCACGATATTTCCATTGTGGGCCAATGCGAAGTCACCGGAATTATGTCTGAAAAGGAACGGCTGTACATTCTCGATTCCGCCTCCGCCGCTGGTAGAATAACGCACATGACCGATAGCCATGTCACCGCGGAGCGTGGAAAGATTATCATTGTTGAAAACCTCAGTAACCAGGCCGAGGCCCTTCACACGGCGAAGCTGTCCTTCCTCATTGACAGAAACGATTCCGCAACCTTCCTGTCCTCTGTGCTGGAGCGCATGAAGACCGTAATACGTAACCTCCGCCGCATGAGGCACACCCCACACGCCGAATACGCCGCACTCCTCGTGAAGCCCCCTGAAGGCCTCGCCCTCCAGACCCATGCCGCTCATTATCTTATCTCTGATTTCCATATTTGTCAATGCTATTTTACAGCTTCCTTAAGTCTTTCGTATACAGTCCTATAAGCCTGTCCGACCTTACCGTTGTCATGACGGAAACGGTCCTTGTCCAGTTTCATTCCGGTCTCGATATCCCAGAAACG
>OIXA01003233.1_pt1 | contig 17394 bp, 16 predicted proteins | sample 1587721 | NCBI WGS metagenome assembly OIXA01 (sample SAMEA3888900, study PRJEB22519) | human gut metagenome | biome: human gut; feature: human-associated habitat; material: faeces | place: Denmark | collected 2013 | reverse complement strand
ACCGGTACCTCTTCCTACTAAGAAGGAAGTAGTTACTATCTTAAGAGCTACTCACAAATATAAGGATTCCCGCGAGCAGTTCGAGCAGAGAACTCATAAAAGACTGATCGATATCGTAACACCAACTCAGAAAACAGTTGATGCTTTATCTCGTTTAGAGATGCCGGCTGGTGTATACATCGATATCAAAATGAAGAATAAATAATTCTTCAAACAAATTTGTTAATATCCTGAAGGGTTTTATATAGAAGCAAAGAATGTTCGGCATCAGCCTCCATTCTATGTGGTTTTCCACATCCACTTATATGGACTTTCTAGGATGAACGGTTCCGCTACCCCACATCGATGGGCATGAAGCGTTCCGCTGTAGAGTAAACAGGAGGTAAAAGAATGAAGAAAGCGATTTTAGCAACAAAAGTCGGAATGACTCAAATCTTCAACGCAGACGGCGTATTAGTGCCGGTTACTGTATTGGAAGCTGGTCCTTGCTCTGTAACACAGATCAAAACTGTGGAGAACGACGGATACAGCGCAGTTCAGGTTGCATATGCAGACAAGAAAGAAAAAGTTGTCAGCAAAGATGCAAATGGTAAGAAAAAACAGCAGGTATATTCATATAAAAAAGATGATAAAAAATACACAGAAATCGTTAATGTTTTAGATCAGTATTCTTATCATTTTACAACAAAGACATTAACTAACTCATCTCAGATGAGTGATTCTAGTAAGCCACAGATGATCATGTTATTTGGAAATAAAATGCTTGTGATCAGTGATTCAGGAGAAATCCTTCTAGATAATCATGTATACCGCATGGGATATTCTGGTGGAAAAGATGCGAAAAAAATGATGAAAAGCATCAACAAGATTTTAAAGAGTGAATAAAATATAATAGGGGAAGACATCATGGGATATAAACGTCTTTATAAAAATTTGATCGACATTATCAAGGAAGAACAGGCAAAATTGGGATTTCGAAGAGAAAGTATCCGTCTGTACTATCCATTAAGTTCGTTAAACCATTTTTTTGAAACACAGGATACAGAAGAACAGATGAAAAACAGACTTCATGGAATACCAGATTTTATCAAAGAAACTTTAGGAGATATCAAAGTTACTAGCAAAAAAGAAAGATTTTGCTTCTATATTCCAGAAGAAGGCAGTAACTACGTCCATGAAAATACAAACCCAAATGAATTTATCAAAGAACTGGTAGAAATCGTTGGAAAACACGGATGTAAAATGGAAGATATTATTGCGTTATTTAAACAACATGATAAAAACGTGTTTGTAGAAGAAATTCATAATGGAGAATTTGATTATCTGATCCGTTTTTCAGAAGAAAATGAAGATCCATATTATTACTGTTTTCACGATGAAGGATGTCACATCATCTATCACCGCTTTTTACCAGAAGATTATGAAGATTTCGGATTTTAAACAATGTTATTAAGAATACATATAGGAGGAATAAGTCATGAGTGAATTATTAGATATGATCAAAACAAGAAGAAGTATCAGAAAGTACAAATCAGATATGGTACCAAAAGAAATTATTGATAAGATCGTAGAAGCAGGATCTTACGCAGCCACAGGAATGGGACAGCAGTCACCGATCATTCTTGCAGTTACGAACAAAGAAGTGAGAGATAAACTGTCTAAATGGAATGCAGATATCATGGGAACAGACACCGACCCATTTTATGGAGCACCTGTTGTATTGGTTGTCTTAGCAGACAAAAACCGTCCAACAGCAGTCTATGACGGAAGTCTTGTTATGGCAAATCTAATGTTAGAAGCTCATGATTTAGGAATCGGAAGCTGTTGGATCCACAGAGCAAAAGAAGAATTTGAAAGTGAAGAAGGAAAAGAAATCCTGAAATCCCTTGGAATCGAAGGTGATTATGAAGGGATCGGACACTGCATTCTGGGTTATGCGGACGGTCCGGCACCGAAGGCTGCACCAAGAAAAGATTCCTATGTATATCATATAGATTAAACGTAGTAATAATATTGCTTAAATAATGGGTTGGTGGGGAAATTTCCCCACTGACCATTTTTTGTCCATTGAAAATAGAAAGCTTATCTGAATATAATGTAGAAAGATAAAAAAAATATTGTCAGAGATGGAGGAAATACCAATGAACAAGATTAAACATGCAGCAGCTAAGAAGGTTTTCGCAGGAGTAATGGATTATGCTGTTGATCAGGTGAATAAGAATCCTGAGACAGCTTATGAGAAAATTATCGACACTGCTGAGAAGTATTTAAAAGATTTTGGAAAGGGTGTGAACTGGGATTATCTCAGGAAAGTTGCCTGTAATCCGGAATATACACTGAATCGTTATATAACTTCCATGGTACAGGAACTCCATCCTAATGTTCTGAAGACAACTCTGATGAATCTTGGATTTGAGGCTTTCTATAATGGAACAAAAACAATTCATGAGATGCGAGAAATACATAAATGTAATATCCCGTGGATCATTCTGATGGATCCTACCAGTGCATGTAACCTGCATTGTACAGGATGCTGGGCAGCAGAATACGGAAACAAGCTGAACCTGTCCTTTGACGATATGGATTCAATCGTTACACAGGGTAAAGAACTGGGAGTTTATTTCTATATGATGACAGGTGGAGAGCCGATGGTAAGAAAGAAAGACATCATCGAACTCTGCAGAAAACACAATGACTGTGTATTCTTTGCATATACAAATGGAACACTGGTTGATGAAGCACTCTGCAAACAGATGCAGGAAGTTGGAAACCTGTTTCTTGCCTTAAGCGTTGAGGGTGAGCCGGATGTTAACGATATGCGTCGTGGAGAAGGTGTGTACAATAAGGTTATGCATGCCATGGATCTGCTGAAAGAGCATGGACTTGTATTTGGTACATCAATCTGCTATACAAGTGCCAACTATAAGAGCGTTACCAGTGATGAGTTTATTAAGATGCTTGTTGATAAGGGTTGCCGTTATGCTCTGTACTTCCATTACATGCCGGTTGGAAATGCAGCATCTGTTGATCTGCTGCTGAATCCGGAACAGCGTGTTTATGTGAAGAACCGTGTAAGAGAGATCCGTAACATGGAACATGGCCCTGGAATCTTCACTATGGACTTCCAGAATGATGGAGAATTTGTTGGTGGATGTATCGCCGGAGGAAGAAACTACTTCCACATCAATGCAAATGGTGATGCAGAACCTTGTGTATTTATCCATTATTCCAATGGTAACATTCATGAGAATACAATCCTTGAGATTCTGAAACAGCCGTTATTCATGGCTTACCATAACAACCAGCCGTTTAACGATAACATGCTTCGTCCATGCCCGATGCTTGAGAATCCAGAGATCCTGCAGCGTATCGTAAAAGAAAGTGGTGCACATTCAACAGATCTGCAGTCTCAGGAGACAGCAGAACATCTTTGCAGTAAGTGTGTTCATTATGCCGAGGAGTGGGCTCCGGTTGCGGATAAACTGTGGGCTGAGGAGCATAAGGAGTAAAAAAATTCATAACATTAAAAACGTCATTCCTGCATCTGTATTTCAGACAATTCAGAAATTCAGAAGTACTAGCAGAATAAAATAATATAAAAAGCACCCCGAAAAATGATGAACTCGCAAAGCTCAGACAGCATCATTTTTCGGGGTAAAATATTATTTTCTTCTTAAGTACTTCTACAAATTTCTTCAGGCGTCTGAATAGCAGATGCAGGAAGGACGTTTTTTTATTCTGAAGTTTTTATATGGGCAGGGAAAGAACCGGGAGACTATTGAGATTAAGAAAGCTAAAGGCACAACGGGATTGGTGATAGAAGCTTAATGGGGAAAGGTTAGGGTTTATTTTTGCAGGGGTTTGTATTAGAATAGGGGTATTGGCAGGAATGTAGTTTTAGGAATTGGAGAGTATTTATGAAGGTTGTTATTTTAGCTGGTGGTTTTGGGACAAGGATCAGTGAGGAGAGTCATCTTAAGCCAAAGCCAATGATCGAGATCGGGGAGAAGCCGATCTTATGGCACATCATGAAGATGTATTCTGCGTATGGTTTTAATGAATTTGTAATCTGCTGTGGATATAAGCAGCATGTGATCAAGGAGTGGTTTGCAGATTACTATCTTCATAACAGCAATATCACATTTGATTTTACACAGGAAAATAAAATGATCGTGCACAATAACGTGTTGGAACCATGGAAGGTAACGCTGGTTGATACCGGTCTGAATACTATGACCGGCGGTCGTATCAAACGCGTAAAAGAGTATCTGGATGGAGATACGTTTATGCTCACTTACGGTGACGGAGTTGCAGATGTAAATATCAGAGAACTTCTGGAATATCACCGCTCCAATGGTAAAATGGCGACGATTACAGCAGCACAGCCGGGAGGACGATTTGGTATCCTGGATATTCAGAATGATGGAACGATCACGAATTTTAAAGAGAAGAAAAAAGAAGACGGAGGCTGGATCAATGCCGGATTTATGGTGCTGGAGCCGTCCATTATTGATCTGATCGAAGGAGACCAGACTGTATTTGAAAAAGAACCGCTCGTGGAGGCAGCCCGCATGGGACAGCTGAATGCATATCGCCACAAAGGATTCTGGCAGTGTATGGATACTCTGCGTGAAAAGAATCTTCTGGAGGCATTGTGGCAGAGTGGACAGGCTCCATGGAAGATTTGGGAATAAGCAGAATCGGTCAGAAAACAATCTGGTGTAAAATAAATCTGTTGGAGGAATTGTTTTGAGTGCAACAAGCTGTGATTACTGTGCAAATTATGTATATGATGAAGAAAGTGAAAGCTATTACTGCGATGTGAATCTGGATGAGGATGAATACTACCGCTTTATCAGTACAGAATATAAAGAATGTCCGTATTATCGTAATGGTGATGAGTACAGGGTAGTGAGACACCAGATGTAAAAATTACGAAAGTCAGTAATTAAGGGATCGGAGAAAAACATGATTACAGTAGAGCTGGATAATTTCAGCCTGAGAGAAATCTGCCGGTCGGGACAGTGCTTCCGTATGCACGAGACGGCAGAAAATAACACATATGAACTGGTTGCCGGGGATAAATATCTGAAAATATCTCAGGCAGGAAGCATTGTAAATTTTTATTGCAGTGATGTAGAATTTATCTGTTATTGGGTACCGTATTTTGATATTGATTCGGACTATGGACGCTATATTGAAAAGGTGAATCCGAGGGACACGTATCTGAGTGCGGCGGTACAGTGCGGAAATGGGATCCGTATTCTGCGACAGGATCTTTGGGAAATGATCATTACTTTTTTGATCTCGCAGCAGAATAATATTTCCAGAATCCGGAGCTGTATCGAGAGGCTTTGTGTCAGATATGGGGAGAAACTGAAAGCAGGAGATACCGAATATTATTCCTTTCCGACACCGCAGCAGTTGTCCGGGGCGACAGAAGAAGAACTGCGGAGGCTTGGAATGGGATACCGTGCCAGATATATCGTGGAGACAACGCGAAGCATTCTGGAGGGAGAAGTTTCACTGGAAAAACTGTATCAGATGAAGTATTACCGCAGAGCACGAAAAGAACTGATGAAGCTCAGTGGAGTAGGCGAAAAAGTAGCAGACTGCATTTGTCTGTTTGCATTGCATCACATGGATGCATTCCCGATCGATACGCATATCCGGCAGGTTCTTGACGAACATTATCGCAGAGGTTTTCCGAACAGGAGATATCATGGCATGAGAGGCATTATGCAGCAATATATTTTTTATTATGAACTGATCGGAGAGAGAGGGAAGATATGAAGTATTTTGTAAATGTGCTGGTGGATGTTCTTGGAGCAGTCTATCAGGTAGCAGGCGCATCGCTGCTTATCGCGGTTCTGATCATGTGTGTCTATATGCTGGGAAGGAAGCAGGGTGTTGGACCGGTAGCCAGAGCGTGGATCTGGCAGTTTAAAGAAAGCAGCTGGTTTCGCAGACACTTTTTCCTTGTGTTTTATACCTGTATGCTGCTTTTTCGTACGTTATTCTGTCGGAGCGTCTGGGGAAATCCGCTGGAAAACGTGATCGGAATCTGGGGACTGCATTATAACGGACAGCTGTATACGGAGAATTTTGAGAATCTGATACTGTTTATGCCGTTTATTATTTTTCTTTTCTGGGCGAGAGAAGAAAAAGATCACACAAAGGATAAAAGAATTCAGGAAGTATTGTTGAACAGTTTTGAGATCAGTTTCTGCTTTTCACTTGGAATTGAAACCTGCCAGCTTTTTTTGAAAATTGGAACGTTTCAGCTGACAGATCTTTTCTTTAATACGCTTGGCGGAATGCTCGGTGGAGTGATCTACTGGGGATTTGAGAGAACCAGAAAAAGAATTGTTTTCGGCGTGAAGAGAATAGGCGGCTGGGATGTTATCCCGTGGAAAAATGTCGCACAGAAAGAAGCAGATGTGGAAAACACTGCGGAAACTGTTACAGTCGTAGAGGGAAGCCTTCCGGAAGAGGCGATTGCGCCGGAATGTTCGGAACCAAGATATGCTGCAATCGAGAAACTGGTAAGAGAAGCCGGACAGAAAATGCTGAAGGCGAGACCGGGTGAGGAAAATATCCATAAAAAAGAGGGACTTGCAAATTTCTGTACAGATTATGATACGGCAATCCAGAGATTTCTGATCAAAGGTCTGGGTGAGATTCTTCCGGGAGCTGCTTTCTTCGGGGAAGAAGACACGGAAGGAAACGCCGGTGCTGATGCAGAGGGTGAATTTACTTTCTACATAGATCCGATCGATGGAACTACGAACTTTATGTTTGATTATCATCACAGTTGTATATCGGTTGGTCTGGCGCATGGCGAGCAGATGATTGCCGGATTTGTATATCATCCATATGTGGACGATATGTATGTGGCAGTGAGAGGACACGGAAGTTATCTGAATGGAAAAAGACTTCAGATGGCTGACAAACCGGTGGAAGAGGGAATCGTGGAATTTGGCTGTGCGAGATACAATGAAGCAGGAATCGACTGGCTGTTCCGCGTGGTAAAAGAAATGTTCCAGAACAGTCTTTCTATTCGCTGCGGTGGTTCTGCGGCACTGGGACTCTGCAGAGGAGCATCCGGAAGTAACACCGTTTATCTGGAACTGAAACTGCAGCCGTATGATTATGCGGCAGCATCGGTGATCCTGGAGGAAGCCGGCGGCAGGATCACACAGATCGATGGCAGCCCGATCACCTTACATGAAGGATGTTCGATCATCGGCGGAACACCTGCGGCATGGCAGGAGAGCAAAGATGCCTTTGAAAAATTAAAAGAAGAGATGTAGATAAAAAGCATTGTGTGGTTGAAAAACTGCATAGTGCTTTTTTGTTACAGAAAAGTTAAACAAAGATAACAGATGTATTTCGTGCTATTTCTTTAATGAAAATGATTTTCATTAAGTTATTTAATGAGAAAAAAAGTCGATTTATGGTTAGAAAATGCTAACATTTTTGTGGACATGAAAAAGGAGTTATGGTATAAAAATAAATGATTAGAAAACGCTAACACAATAGCGTATATATAAAGAGGAGGAAGGAAATGGCAAATCAAAGATTGATGAAAAAAGTTGCACCAGTTGTTTTAAGTGCAGCGGTCGCAATGACAAGTATGCCGGCAACAGCTTTTGCAGCAGATTTTTCTGATACAGAAGTTACTGTAGCAGAGGAAAGTGCTGATATTGAAGAAGCAAGTGCAGAAGCTGCGGACACAGATGTTGTGGAAGATACAGATGTAGACGTTGAAGAAGCAGCAGAGGACGTGACAGAGGATGAAGAAACATCTGATGAAGAACTCTTCAGCGCAGAGGTCAGTGAAGATGAATTTGCTGATGAGGCTGGAGATGGACAGACAGAAGGCGAAGCATATGTCCTCATGAACATTCCTTATGACGATTTTTATAAGGCAGAATTAAAGAATAATGATGTGAAAGTTGATACATTCACATCTGCAACAAAGCAGAAGACAAGATCCAGTCTTGCAAAAGGCTCTTATCACGTAAATTCAGATGGAAGCGATATCACTGGTGTGACTTTTCCTGTGAAAGTATCTGATATTTCAGTATTGAAGGACAAAAAACAGATTAAAGATAACGCTTCAGTGAGTATCACAACAGCTATAAAGGGAAAAGAAACTACTACAGAATACAAAGGAAAAGATGCTCTTTTTGAAAGCGACTCATATTCCTATTATGTTCTTTCTGAGAAACCATCCTACTACAAAGAACTGACAGTCGGTGAAGATGGAAGTTTTACATTCAGTGCCATTAAAGGTAAATCAGCAGCACCGGAGACAAAACAGGTGCAGGCTGAATTCAAAACAAAATCCAACTATGGTGACTACCAGCTGAAGTTTGATAAGACTGAATTCAACAGCATTATCAATACAAATACTGAGACAGTGTATGGTGCAGTTATTAATACAACAGACGGAACAACCTATGGTCTCTGCCATCAGGAAAATATCTGGAAAGGATATGAGTTGGCATGGAGTACAGGATATACAACAGAAAGTAATGGATGCCATCTCAACTCTGAACATTTTGAGTCTATGATCGGAAAGACAATTGACAGCGTAACATATTATGCAAGTAATGGCATTTATACATTAGATATTGCAGATGTAAAGGTTCTGGCCAAAACTGGCGTGAAAGCGACTGTTGCAGATATCCATACAACTGATACAGAAGCAGCTGTTACACTGGAAGGCATTCTTCCAGATGGATATTCTGCCAAATATGCCGTTGACGGAACAGAAGTTGCTTATGCAGACGGCAAGATTACAACAGGAGCACTGGCGGCAGGTTCCCATACATTGACGATCAGTGATGCTAATGATGTATATGCTCCGATTAAGGCTTCCTTCTATGCAAAAGAGGCAAATGTACCGGCTGTATATGATGCGACAGAACATAAAATCGCAGCAGCTGACGGAATTACTGAAGACCAGTTAAAAGCATATATTAAAACAATTACTTCTGTAACAGTGGGAGATAAGACTTATGCAGCTTCAGGAAAAGGTGCAACAGTGATTGTCAAGAAAGACGGAACACTGGATACCTCTAAACTGGAATTGGCAGAAGGTACAAAATTTGTAGTAACATCCAGTTCATATGATAATCTCGAATTCTCTTACAGCCTTTACAGCTATGTGTACGCAGGACTCACCTGGGGTGAATACTGGAGTCAGGAGAGTGTGACCGCAGCGGGAAACGTAAGCGGATCTGATGAAAAAGACTCTCATAATGAATCTGATACAGGCGCATTTGATGCAGTAACAAGAGCTACAACAAATCATGGCCTTCACAGAGGAAGCTATCAGTGCATGGCAACAATTTATACAACAGAAGGCAATGCATATCAGTTATCTTACTGGAAGAGCAGTACAGAACCGGTTCTTGCAGATGGAACAGTTGCAATCTGGACTCCGGCAGACAGAAAGACCGGTACTCCGGCATCTATTCAGGTAAATGGCAGAGCGAAAGAAAGCCTTGATCATTATGCAGTAACAGGTATTAAATATGTCCCTGTACAGGTAAAAGCTGAAGATTATGCGGATTTTGCTGCAAAATATCCGGTTGTTAAAAATGGTGAAACACTTGTTGGTGGTTTCTCTGAAAACAATCTGAAAGCATACAGCGAGACTGCAAATGTAACAGTAAACACAAATGGACTGAAAACAGTAACTAAGAATGAAGATGGAAGCTTCTCTTTCAGTGCAAGAAAAACAGGAACAGAATCCGGTATTCAGGGAACTGATCTCAAAGTTGCAACTGGAATTAAGCCAGAGGTTAAAACAGCAAGTGGATCTTATGGAGAATTCCTTCGTGTGGATCTGAATGGTAATTATGGCGGTCTTGGTGCTGCAATGCAGGCAGTTAAATGGGATTACTATGGAAATGGTAATACAGTACTTGCAACATATGGTACAAAATTTGCCGCTGATAACTGGATGCATAAATCAATGGGAATTCAGCTTGGTCTGACACATTCTGTAAGATGCCAGCTTCCGGCAGGAACAGATGGAACAGGTCACTGGAAATTGACTGTTTATGCACTGGGATATCAGGACTATACATTTGAGTTTGATGCAACAGCTACCAATATTGTGACTCCAACAGATCCGTCCACAATTGATACAACAGCACTGAAAGCAGCACTTGAAAAAGTAAAAGCTCTCAATAAGGATGATTATACAGAGGAATCCTGGAAGAAAGTAGAAGATGAAGCTACTGAAACACAGGAAATGCTGGAAGAAATTGAGGCAGCAATTAAGGATAAGACAACAGTTGCATTCAGCCAGGCTGCAGTAGATGAGCAGGTTAATGAGCATCTGACAGCAGCAATCAATGGACTTGTGAAGAAAGAAAAACCTGTAGAGCCGGTAGTGACACCAGATGTTAAACCAACAGTAACACCAGGTAAAAATGAAACCAAGCCAACAGCAACTCCGACGCCAGTAGTTAAGCCTGGTATCACTGCAAAAGTCTCACAGGTTTATGTCGGAAAGAAAGCTACAATCAAAGTTACCAAAACTAAGGTAACAGGAAAAGTTACTTTCAAATCCAGCAATAAGAAAGTTGCAACAGTCAACAGTAAGGGTGTTATCACAGGTAAGAAAGCTGGAAAAGCTGTTATTACTGTAAAAGTTGGTAAATACACCAAGAAATTAACTGTTAAAGTTAAGAAACCTTCCTTCAAGCTTGTAAAATCTTCTGTAAAGCTGAAAAAAGGTAAGAAAACAACGATTAGAGTAAAAGCAGCACCGGTATCTAAAGTTACATACAAGACCAGCAACAAGAAAGTTGCAACAGTTAACAGCAAAGGTGTTGTAACAGCTAAGAAGAAAGGAACAGCAAAGATTACTGTTAAATGCAATGGAATTACAAGGACATTCAAAGTAACAGTAAAATAATTCCTTTATAAAATACACATACAAAAGAACGGGGGCCGTTTATAACTGCCCCTTCTTTTGTATGTTAAGGGGTAGATTATATGTACAAAAAGAATCTTATGAAACTTCTTCCGGCAGTTGCTGTAATTATTGCGATCGCAGCAGCTGGATTTCAGCAGGACAGTGAAGTGAAAAGTACAAAAACAGTTCAGGCAGCTGAGAATGAACTGATAAAATCAGATGAACTTACGAGTCTGCTGACAACTGTATATTTTAATGACGGAGGAATGAAGGATACGGATGAGGCAGACAGCAGCATTCTGAAAACAAAGAAAAGTAAATCCAAAATAAAAAAAGCGGGAATTACGACAGGAAAAACAAAAGCACTTCCGGAAAAGTCAGCAGCAGCTTCCGGGCAGGGGCAGGGAACGACCACGACACCTACAACTTCTGTTCCAAAGGGCGGATATAAAGATGGGATTTATCAGGGAAGTGGAACTGGATTTGGTGGAACGATCACTGTTCAGGTAACGATTTCCGGAGGAAAGATTGCTTCTATAGAAATACTGAGTGCTGCTGGTGAAACAGGCTCTTATTTTGCATCAGCCAAAGGCGTGATCAGCAAGATGATCTCCGGTCAGACTCCAAATGTCGATGCAGTAAGCGGCGCAACCTATTCCTCAAATGGAATCATCCAGGCAGTTCAGAATGCACTGTCAAAGGCCGGAAAAGGAAAAGCTGCAAAGACAACGAAAAAGACGACCAAGAAGAATACCAATACTTCAAATAAAACAACAACACCGGTTGAAATTACAAAACCGTCCGGAGAGGTAACTTATAAAGATGGAATGTATACTGCAGAAGCAGAAGGATTTGACGGTCCAGTAAAAGTCACTGTTACGATTAAAGACGGAAAGATAACCGCAATCACAAATACGAACACTGATACAAAAGAATATTTTAATAAAGCATGGAATAGTATTCAGCCAAAGATTCTCGAAAAACAGGCAGTGTATGGTGTGGACACCGTAAGCGGAGCAACGTTTTCTTCAAATGGTATTCTTAAGGCGGTACAGAAAGCCCTGGAACAGGCTTCGGTAAATGTGACACCGGCACCAGAAGTGACGGTAACTCCAACTCCGGCACCGACAACCGCTCCAGCACCGGTTATACCGGATACCCCGAAGGTTTTATATAATGACGGCACATATACGGGTATCGGAATTGGATATGGTGGAAAGATAAATATCAGTGTAACAATTAAAGATGGAATAATTACGGAAGTATCTCAGACCAATGAAGGAGAAACACCAAGATATTTCAGAAATGCATGGAATGTAATACAGCCGGCAATTATTGCAAAACAAAGCACAGATGGCATTGATACTGTATCAGGAGCAACATATTCTTCTGAGGGAATTCTGTATGGAGCAAAATCAGCTTTAGAGCAGGCTTTAAAAACTTCAGATATAACAGCGACACCAACTCCGAATCCAACAGCAACACCGGAACCAACGGCAGCACCGGAACCAACGGCAGCACCGGAACCAACGGCAGCACCGGAACCAACGGCAACACCGGAACCAACGGCAACACCGGAACCAACGGCAGCACCAGAGCCAACAACAGCACCCGGAGCTGGGTATAAAGATGGAAGTTATACGGGAACAGGGGAAGGATTCAATGGTCAGGTAACTGTTACGATTAATGTATCAGGGGGAAATATTGTGTCAGCCGGATATGATGGGGAAGATGATGAACCGGAATTTTCAAATGCATGGAATGGCATTTATAATCAGATCATGGGAAAACAGTCTGCCGATGGAATAGATACAGTGACAGATGCTACATATTCTTCAAATGGACTGATTCAGGCATTTCAGAGTGCTATCAGCCAGGCAAAATAATAAATGTTTGATAGTGAAAAAGAAAACTTGAAAACATAAGGAGTCTGAAAGGAAAACTTTAGATGAAATACCAGAATTTTATTATGAGAATTTTGTGTCTTCTGTTGATTCTTGCCGCTGTAGTAGGATATAATTCTATGCAGAAAAAAGATACGCAGGCACAGGAATCACAGGAGATTACGGCACTCACAAAGCGTGTGGAGAAGCTGGAAGAACAGAATACGGAGATACTCTCTGCTCTGGAAGAGGCTGCTAAGAATCAGGAAGCAGCGATCGCACAGGCACAGAGGGATGCAAAAGATAAAGATAATGCTGCAAAAGAGGATGCGGAGGGAGCTGACGCTGCAGATACAGAAGAGTCTGATGATTCGGAAAATGTATACAAAGATGGTACGTATACCGGTTCCGCACAGGGATTTGGAGGTGCGATCACCGTACAGGTCACACTTGCAAATGATGAGATCACAGATATTCAGGTGACAAGTGCACCAGGTGAAGATTCTGCTTATCTTTCGCAGGGAGAGGGCGTGATCAGTTCCATCATTTCTGCGCAGAGTACGGATGTGGATACGGTATCAGGTGCGACATTCAGCTCTACAGGTATTATCAATGCAGTTGTAGATGCTCTTGGAAAGGCGGAAAACGGATGAAAAAGAGGCAGAGAAAGGTCCGGTTGATCCGGGCTGCCATACAGCTTGTATTTTTTATCTTTTATCCGGCACTTTTTTCAACGGCATTTGCAGGAGTAAAATCTGTTTTTCAGGCAATCGCGGCGCATCAGCAGATCACATGGAACTCATTTCTTGATATAACAGGACTTCTGCTGCTGGTAACGATTCTGTTTGGCAGACATTTTTGTGGATATGCATGTGCATTCGGTTCACTGGGAGATGCCATGTATGAACTGACTGTTTTTATCAGACAGAAAGTATTTCATAAAAAGGGAAGACATGGTTATCCGGAAAAAGCAGTCAGAATTCTTCAGAAGGTGAAATATGTGCTTCTGGCATTTCTTCTGCTTTCCATCCTGACCGGATGGTATGCATCCCTTCAGGGAATGAGTCCGTGGGATGTATTTTCCATGCTGACAGCAAGAAAACTTCCAAATGCTTCTTATAAGATTGGAATTATCCTGCTGGTGCTGATCCTGATCGGAATGTGTACACAGGAAAGATTTTTCTGTCAGTTCCTTTGTCCAATGGGAGCAGTTTTTGCAATGATGCCAATCCTTCCGTCTGCACTGTTTAACAGAAACAGGGAGAAATGCCCTTCAAAATGCGGACTGTGCAGGAAGAGATGCCCTGCACATCTGGAGATTGACGGAGATACACCGCTTTCAGGGGAATGTATCTGCTGTCATGCCTGCCAGGTGACCTGCCCACGTAAAAATATTCAGATTGGCCCGGTAAAAGAGCGGGAAATGGTGAAAGAATGAAGATAAAAAAGAAGTCAGCTGTCATGCTGTGCGGAGTTTTCTGCACGGCATTGACAGCAGTTCCGGTACTGGCGGATATAGAGGTACAGAAATATACAAATACGGATTTTGCAATGGATACAGTTGTGTCTGAAACATTGTATACAACAGGAGATGACCTGAATACTGCAATTGGTCAGAAGATACGGGATATTGAGACAGAGTATCTTTCCTGGACGGATGAGGATTCTCAGATCGCGAAACTGAATGCAGCATCGGGAGAAACAACGGAAGTTTCAGATGAGCTTGCCGGCTATTTGGAAAAAATATTTCAGCTTGCGAAGGATTCGAATGGAGCTTTTGATCCAACGATTGGAAAGATCATTCGTCTCTGGGATATTACAGGAGAAAATCCTCATGTCCCGGAGCAGTCAGAGCTGGATGAACTTCTGAAAGATGTGGGATACCAGAAAGTATCTCTGGATGGCGATAAGGTAACGCTGGAAAAAGGAGCTACTCTGGATCTGGGAGCAACCGGAAAAGGAATTGGCTGTGATGTAGTTTCTGATTTTCTGAAGACACAGGAAGATGTGTCAGGAATGATCCTGAACCTTGGCGGTAGCAGTGTTATGGCTTACGGCGAGAAACCGGATGGTTCTGACTGGAAAGTTGCTGTGACTGATCCGCGTGATGTCGAAGGCGATTACCTTGGTGCGATCACACTGGAAGGTGGAGAATTCCTTTCGACTTCCGGTGACTATGAAAAATATTTTATGGAAGATGGTAAGAGATATCATCATATCCTTGATCCGAAGACAGGATATCCGGTGTGGAATGGTCTGGACTCTGTGACGGTTGTCTGTGACAGCGGACTTCTGGCAGATGGACTTTCTACAGCATGTTTTGTACTTGGAATGGATGATGCATTAGAATTGCTTGAGAAATATAATGCGGAGGCAGTCTTTGTAGATGAGGATAAGAACGTGTATCTGACGTCCGGGATGAAAGACCGTTTTGAATTGATGAAGAATACCTATACAGTGAAAGAGGCAGAATAAAAAACAACGAAATTGTCTTCGGACGATTTCGTTGTTTTTACGTTACAGTAAATGACTTATATCAGATGTGAGATGACTCTCACCTCTGCAGGTGGTGAGCAACAAAATTATATCAGTGGCGGGCATTTTTGAAAAATTAAAAGTGGATACGTTTCAAAACTTCATTAGTCAGCGTTCCAATCAGTAATCCGGTAATGACACCGGAGATCAGCAGTGCCGGTGCATAGTAGATCAGACCGGACGTCATGGTGATCAGACAGGCAATCAAAAGCTGACCAATATTATGGGAGACACCGCCGGCAACACTGATACCGAGGATGCTGAAGTCGGATTTTTTTTTCATAACCGTCATGACGGTGAGGCTTAAAGCTGCACCGGCCAGACTGTACAGAATACTGAAAAGATTTCCGAACATGAATCCGATGATAAAGATACGGATGACAGAAACAAGGGCGGCTTCTTTCCAGGTATATTTTTCAAGGATAAACAGGACTGCAAGATTGGCCAGCCCGAGTTTCATTCCCGGAATTCCGGCAAAAAAGGGAATCAGTGATTCCACATAGCCAAAGATGATTGCTACTGCGGCAAAAAGCCCGAGATTGGCAAGTTTTTTCTGATTCATGGCAGGTTCCTTTCAGGGAGAATTCTCCCGGAATGATGATAAAGTTTCAGACAGCAGTATCGAATTTAGGGGAATCTTCATTGAGGGATTCTCCTTTTTCGCCTTCAATCACAACTTTATTCGGCAGACAGACAATCGTTCCACCGGTACTGTCAACTGCTTTCTGTTTCATACAGAGGTGGTCCGGGCAGTCGGCTTCGGGCATTTTGACCTCGCCGTTTTTTATTTCGCATACATTGGTGCCGTTTATTTTGATCACCTGATCTTTCCCAAGGGAATAGGTGCCGTATTCCTCGCCGTTTACGGTAATTCGAATACTTCCGTAATTCCCGCGGCGGGTGAGATACATGCCACCCCAGAGGAGCAGGGCAAACACCACGATGCCAATAATAAAAGTCAGTTCTTTTTTCTTCAATTTCAATACCTCAGTCAAAAAAGTATGTTCATAAGATGCGTAGAAGGTTGAGTTTATGGTTTCTTTTGAACTTACAGATACGCAGATTATCATAGCATATCGAAGATTGATTGACAAGCACAAGTTAGAAATAACAAACAAATGCACGGGGATTCGTCATGGACATACTTTATTTAAGAAATATTCATTGTTTTCCCCGGTGGAAAGTGGTAAAATAGTAAGGATTTCTTAAATAGGACAAATACGATAATTTTGTATATAAGCGATCAATAAATACAGAAACAGGAGCAGGCTATGAATTTATTCCAAAAAGTATTCGGGACAAGAAGTGAGCATGAAGTAAAACGTATCATGCCGCTTGTGGAGAAAACAGAATCACTCCGCCCGGAAATGCAGAAATTAACAGATGAACAGTTAAGAGACAAGACCAGAGAATTCAAGAAGCGTCTGAGTGAAGGTGAGACACTGGATGACCTTCTTCCGGAGGCTTTTGCGGTTGTACGTGAAGGTGCCAAACGAGTTCTTGGTATGGAACATTACCGTGTACAGATCATCGGTGGTATCATTCTTCATCAGGGCCGTATCGCAGAGATGAAGACCGGTGAAGGTAAAACCCTTGTTTCTACACTTCCGGCATATCTGAATGCACTGGAGGGTAAAGGCGTTCATATCGTAACAGTCAACGACTACCTGGCAAAACGAGATGCTGAGTGGATGGGTAAGGTTCATGAGTTCCTTGGACTGACAGTAGGTGTTGTCCTGAATGATATGAAACCAGAAGAGCGCCGTGCAGCATACGGATGCGATATCACATATGTAACAAACAACGAACTGGGATTTGATTATCTTCGTGACAATATGGTCATCTATAAAGAACAGCTGGTACAGAGAGATCTGCACTACTGTATCATCGATGAGATCGACTCCGTCCTGATCGATGAGGCACGTACACCTCTGATCATTTCCGGACAGAGCGGCAAATCCACCAAGCTTTATGAAGTATGTGATATCCTTGCACAGCAGCTGGAGCGTGGTGAGGCCAGCCATGAGATGACCAAGA